>Ga0209631_10001179_pt1 | contig 34256 bp, 41 predicted proteins | sample COG_08_FD_184752 | JGI IMG/M metagenome (GOLD analysis project Ga0209631, IMG submission 184752) | Pelagic Microbial community sample from North Sea - COGITO 998_met_08 (SPAdes) (version 2) | ecosystem: Environmental > Aquatic > Marine > Neritic zone/Coastal water | place: Helgoland, sampling... | reverse complement strand
GTAATGTGTCTCCATAAACTCTGCATTTTCATCCACAATTGCCCGACGAATGGCTTTCCTCCACCGTCTTTTTAGTTTAAAATCACAGTGTATAGACTCAGAGACACAGAGAGGCAACTCGTTGGAGTTGACGGCGGGACTCTGGAGCCATCCTTTAATCCACCAGTCGATATAGTCCTGACGTCCCAGGAAATCCGCTGATTTGAGTGCGGTCAGCGACGCTCTCCATGGTTTACTCATGTGCACATGTTGTTCGGGTGTCGGAACGAGTTGCACGTCCATCTTTGTTCAAAAAACGTCATATGACAGCGATTTGACTTATGTGGTACATTTATTTAAAGAGGATTTTCCTCGTCCATCTCTACAGGTTTGTGTTTCTGTTTGACACACTTTTGACGACCTGCCACGAACACCGCCAATCCGTTGGACACGACTATCATACCAACGCCTATCATATCGCTGAGCGAACCAAACAAACTTAAAAGCATGCCCAACAACGATATTGCTGCGAGGAGGCCATACTTGGTGTCGTCCATTTTGTATTACGTGACGAGCACTTAAATACGAATGTCCTACTATTTTTGTTTATCAAGATGAGTATATAATATACGCGCGGATGAGTGAAATGCAGAGCACGACCACCGTACCTATTGTCATCAAAGTGAAGAAAGCAAAAGACGATACTAAGTACATTGGCACATGCCGGTCGTACGATGAAAAGCAACCGGTGCCCTCCTTTGTACGGTCGTTGACTCCAGACTCGGAGAAGAAAAAACGCTCAACGGGTCGGACACGTCTGGTCAGTGAGTGAAAATAATTTCAGTCTCAGAGGCCATTTTTATTTTAATAAAATAAAACTCGGGTCGGAGCCGGAACTTTTTTTGGTCACTCAGCAAGATTTTATTTTATTAAAATAAAACTCGGGTCGGAGCCGGAACTTTTTTTGGTCACTCAGCAAATTTTAATTTTAATAAAATAAAACTCGGTCGGGCTGGAACTTTTTCAGTCTTAGAGGTCATTTTTATTTTAATAAAATAAAACTCGGGTCAGGCTCGAACTTTTTTTCCGGGCGCCCAGCAAAATTTAATTTTAATAAAATAAAACTCTGGAAACATTTGTCATTTTTATTATAAAACGTGTAAGTATGAACAAGAGTATGAAGCGAAGGCGTGACCCCGCACCGCGTCCCACGAAAAAGCAGCGCTTGGAGACATTGACGTTAATAAACCGTCTACAAGACGAAGACGAAGACGAACACGAGCGCAGACGGATTGAGGATGCCAAGAAGGCGACAGAACTAGCGTACAAGGAAGGCCGCAAGAAAATACGCAAGGAATTTCGCACCTTGCGTCCTGAGCGGGTGCTTCCTAAGCGTCGCCTTCAACTTGAACAAAAGTTGGAGTTCCAAAATGCGTTGAAAGCAGACCGTTTGGCGGACATTGACGCCGAAGCACGCGTTCGTGCGACAGCTCTCGCGGAAAAGCGCGCCAAACGGTCTCGGGAACAGGATTTGGATGAGAAAATTGAAGAATGTGTGGACATATCTGCTCAGGATTTTTCGACCGCTTCGTGGCAAACGATTGGGAAATTCCGGTGCGCTGCGATTCGTCTGACAAACTCTGATATGTCCGATGCGCAACATGCACGCTACAAACGCGTGTTAGACGAAATGGCGGAAAGTGGTTGGCGCATCCAACAACGTAAAGTAAATATAAAAGCCGACACGCCCTCGCAAAATGATGCCACCGCCGCCACCACCGCCGCCGCCGAATGAACCCCCGCCTAAAACAACCGACACACGTACACGAGAACACACACTACTTGACGACACCGATTTGTTGATGGTCATAACGGCTCTATTAGCATTATATGAAGTGATGGTGCACTTCGGCCTCGACCCTTGCACGTGTTAAGTCATTTAAATTAAATCCATTTTAATCAGTTCCTGGTACTTTCTAAAGACCAACACCTAGCATCATGGTCAAACATTCCGCCCGCGACTTTCGCGCCCTGGCCCGTAAGGTTCGCCAACTCGAGAACGCGCTCGCCGCAACAAGCGCAAAGTGCGTCCCAGAGGAGGGCGCATCGAAACAGAACGCCGAGGGGGACATGGCGGCGACCAAGCGAGACTACGTCAAGAAGCTCGCTCTCGAAATGCAAACGAATGCCATCCTGCGCCAATCACTCAAAAATTTTAGCGGGCCACTGTACACCATTAAGCGCGCGAACAGAAAGCTCCGTCACGAAAACAAAATGCTTGCGTACGCTCTCAAGTGCGCCAACGACACGAACGGCCACCTGACGCGCGGTTTGACGCAACTCAAGACGGCGCGCCGTGCGAAAAAACGGAAGCGCGGTGCGAAAACGTCTATTTGCATTTAGATACGTGTTTAGTAAAGATTTGTTTTATTTTTTTACATCTTCATGTCTTTGTTTGTGTAAATGTGCCGATTGGAGCGCGCACGGTTCTTAGAACGGCGCCGAAACTGCTTGCGGTGCTTCATGGAAAAAGCACACATCGTCTGTGCTTGATGAAGGCGTTTTTTGGCCTCGTGGCGTCGAACATCGATGAGAAGCTGCTGCACTTCAGAAGGAGGCGAACTCGAGCACGCGCTCCATTCCCAGCACAGCAAGTTCGTCATGTATCTCGCGCGCTTGTAGGCCTGAGACGCCCGCTTCTTCTTGGCGCGTGCGTGGGGCCCCCGCACGACCACTACGCCGCTTTTAGAAACGAATCGGCGGTCTAGAGCGCGGCGGCGGGGCGACATGCTCTGGTTTGTGGTAGAGTGAGTGTTGGCCATGTTGTGTGTTAGATGGAATGTGGGTGTGACTTGGTTTTATTTTATTAAAATTAAAAGCGTTCTGAGAATTTTCCGCGCGAATCCTGGCTCCGTGTTTAAATTTTTCCATATTTAGCGTTGGTGACACAAACAAATGTCGGACTTCAAAGTCGGGGCGAAAAAAGCTCTAAGTGCTATATCGCATCTTTTGTACGACGTGAATGAACGCACATTGAACAACGTGGCGGCGAGACTCGTACAGCAGACGAGTAATCCCATCGGCAATTATTGTACCGCGAGTGGGTATTGGACATTTGAGGTCGTTCAAGAATTCCTGCGCGAACGCGGCATCAAGTGTACGGCCGCGAGCGTCGATGGGAACTGGCTTCTAGACGCACCTAGGTTTTTGCGGTCGAATCCTTCCATCGTGGGGTTTATTGACGCCGATACCATGGACACCTTCCGATGGGACAAAACAAACTGGTCTACGCAGCGCGAGCCGGTATTGGTACTACCGAAGCGCCGTCTGTTCGCTGTGCACAAAATGTGGGTACCTTTCGAGAAATTTTATGGAACAGCGTTTCACGTCACGACGGACAACGAGCCCTGGACACGACATGAATTTCAACCCACGTCGTGTTGGAGAGGCGAAACAGTCAATTATGAAGGCTGTGAAAACGCTGTCAAACGCCAAATGAAAGCGCATAAAAAATCGGCCATCATGATGTCTAACAATACCGAAATGTTGTTGTGTAAACCGGGCAAACGCGGGTGGAAAACAGAAACACTGTTGAACTACGAATGCATGCCGCTTATGGACGCCGCCCAGCAGATTTCAGAGGAAATGTCGACACTGCTCGTCAACCATATCGAAACCTTAGAACCGGGTTACGCGTGGTCAGTCATGGCACACGCTTTATTTAGTGCGTACCAGCATTTAGGAGGCAAAATATGTGCCGACGATGTATCCCGATTGTCTACCGAAGACTTGGCGGCACTGCGCCAATACCAGAAAGGACTCACAAAGTTGACAGCACCAGAAAAGCATATAAAAGCAGAGTCCGAATAAATTACATGGGAAGCAGTCCATCCAAAGTGCCCGTATTACAGTGTCCACACAATTACGACAAACACAAATTCAAAAAAATATGTACTCTTTTCGATAAACTAGACAAGGATTCGAACTTGGGCGTGTCTTCTAGCGAAATAGAACACATTGCCGCTCTACACGTTGAAAATTGCATAGCGCGCATGGAAGAACAAGTACAAGCCAAGGGGAAGGCGTTCAATGTCGCGAAAATGCAAATAGCTCTGGACGAACAGCATGCCCAAGCCAAGTTGCGACAAGAATTCGAGGCGCGCAAAGCTCACGAGCAGTTACTCTATAACGTTTCGGTGCAATCACTAAGTCAACGCATCACCGGGTACAGAGAATTGGACAAACCCGGCAAAGCGGAGGCGTTTATGAAATCGGTCATGCCCAAGGGTGGCGAACATATAGATTTTTGGTCATTCTTTGAATATATGAAAACCAGAACCGACGACATCAACAACATTCAAAAGGGAAACTAGTGTATATGTGTATATAAATAACTTAAAAAGTCTATACATTATGTTTCGCAAATTATCAAAGGTTTTCGAACCTCTAAGACTACAGTTGTTAGGGACGAGAGTGGGCGCCGTGTTGGGCCGCCGCGAGGATTTGAGCCACATTCGGGATGGTTCGTGGCAATGCGGCACAACGCCCGACGATTTAGAATGTCGCCATGTCGAAATCACCGGGCCTGGCAATGATGCAAAAATGGTCATTAACGCATTGAATTCCACCGCCGATGGCTACATGTTTGACTTGGAAGATTCGATGGCGCCTACGGTCAACAACGTGCAGATGGCACATGCCAACATCCGTGGTATCGTGGACAACACGTTACGCGTTGACACAGCGACGAAAACATACGCCATTAACGAAGTCGCGACCCCAACGTTTCACGTACGCGCCCGTGGATTGCACATGGCCCACCACGACGGTGGTTCGGCTATGTTGTACGACATTTGTGAGTTTCTAGAGAGTTCGGGTCAAAAGATGCTCGACAACGGCAAAAACCCATATATATACGTTCCCAAGCTCGAAAACTACGAAGAGGCCGTGTTCGTGAATACTGTGCTGAATGAATGCGAGGCGTACTTGGGCCTGCCGCCGAATACCGTCAAAACGACTGTACTTATCGAAACCTTCCCCGCCGTGTTTCAAACCGACGAAATCATTTACGCACTCAAAGACAGAATTGTAGGCTTGAATTGCGGCCGTTGGGACTATCTGTTTAGCATGATGAAGTGCATGCCCAATCATGCGTTTGATGACAGGGCCGAGCTGACCATGTCTCAGCCGTTTATGGAAGCATACGTACGTCAAATTGTAGGGACGTGTCACAACCGTGGTATCCATGCAATGGGTGGCATGTCTGCGTTCATACCCACCGTCAATCTTGACGACGTCGTCACCAAAATCACAGCCGACAAAGAATTGGAAATATCTCGCGGGTGTGATGGCGCTTGGGTGGCCCATCCTGGGCTCATTCAACCCGTCAAAGATGTATTTGCCACCCAATTCTCACAGCATCAAAAGGCGGTCGTGCCTGAGCTCCCCTCAGAAAACGAATTTTTCCCTTGTAATCCTCTACCCACCAACGTGTGTGCAGAACCGTCCTTGAAGGTGATTGACGGTTACCTTTCCGCTTGGTTGGACGGTAACGGAGCCGTAGCACTCGACGGTCTCATGGAAGATATGGCAACAGCAGAGATTTCATTGTCCCAACTCCGGAATTGGGTAGAGAACGGTGTTCTTTCGCATCTGGATACCAGCGACATGGAACCGAGAATACAACATATTGTAGACTCTTATGTGTACAGCGACGCTAATTTTGTTGTCGAAGTCGCGTCGGAAGCACTGAAACATGAGAACGGGTTCACACCAGTGGATATTCAACCTGAAATCGATGCTCCGCTGTCTGGTATCGAGTTGACCAAGCGCCGCGGGGCCTTTTTGAAAGAGTATTTCAGGCACAACGAGTCATATGGGTTTCTCGGCACCAGCAATGGCGTGGCCGCGGTCAATGTCGTGGCTGGAGGAGGAGGACGCGTGGGGCCTTATGCTGGCGGGTGGCAAATCAATGCCATGAAAAACAGGCTAGGCATGTGCTTGCCAGACACACTCCATGTGTCCCCGGAGGAAGCGGCCAACTGCGCTTCCGAAATGAATGAACACCTGTACAGAGCGCATTTGGTACAAAAGGACGAGAAACTCGCACATACCGACTACCACGACATGGCTCTGCTGGCCGATTTAGAACAAGGGTGGAATACCCCCGAAAAGACTCGTATTGCGGTACGGAAAGCAGTGGAAAATGGCATAAACGTCATTCATATCGAAGACCAGGGGGACAAAAAACGATGCGGTCACCTTGGCGATAAAGAACTGAACACGTACGAAGACTATGCCGTCATCATGCGTTCCGCTAATTTGGCAGCGCGTGAAATGGGCGTCGGTGACGCGGTCACGTTTGTGGCACGTACGGATGCGTATTCCGCCAAACGCGTGCACAATTCCCACAACTTGAGCTACAGAGACCACCCCGAACACAAGTTTGTGGACTGGGAGCGCGGCACTTCGCCGGATGGTAAATATTTGTACCTGAAGACGGGGCCAAATCCGGACACTGGAAATACCTATGGCATGGACTTGGCTATCCAGCGCGGCTACCAAATCGTCTCTGACGGGTTGGCGTCGCACGTGTGGATGGAAACCCCGGACGCCGATTTGCAAGTCGCGAAAGATTTTCTTGTGGGTGTCAACGCGAAACTGGCCCCCGAAGGCAAAAAGGCGCGAGGCTTGTACAACCATTCTCCTTCGTTTGATTGGGATGTCAAATTCGTGACAGAGGCAACACCTCTCGCCCAGAACATTTTAAATGACATGGAACAGAAAGTGTTGGCGTACAGCAATTCGTTGATGGACGATTCGTTTCAACAAAACCCTATGTTCACCTCGCGCTACAAGTCTGCGTTCAAAGAAATGCTTGTGGAAACCATTCAAACACGCGGAGATGATGTCCAGGGCGACCGTATATGGGCTTCGAAAGTGACGGAAGACATGACGCCGCACATCATGGACCATCTCATGGGAGAGACAAATTGGTATGCACAATTCAAGTTTGCGTCCGACGGAAGCAATTCATTCAAGAGGCGCAGTTATGACCTTGTACAGGACATGATTCGAGAAGGATACAACCCTGCACAACATTTGACTGATATCATCGTCGAACAACGGTTGAAACACTTTGGTTCACAGTTGGCATCTTTTGGCTACAACATGCATCTGATTACACTTCCGGAGTTTCACGTCACTGCGTACAGAATGTACGACCTCAGCAAACAGTTTCGCAGCACCGGTATCGAAGCATTTGTGCAGACGACGCAGCGACCCGAAAGACTGTTGCACGAGCAGGACGACGCGTACACCTACTACAAACACCAAACAGCGACGGGAACGGGAGTCGAGGCGGCGTTCAACAAAGCCGTTGGTTCAAGTAATGTCAACACACTGACCGATTCCACCGAATCGGACGACCTAAAGAAAAGAAATACCGATAATTAAGAAAATGAATACCTATAATTAATTTATATGTTCAACATCGTACACACCCTCTAGTCGTAGCACAATGTTGGCACAATTCATGTAGGCAGTATGTGCACGCGACAATGTGGTCGACGCAGACTGTGCGTCTGCAATCTACACAGTGAAACAACCCCTTGTATCCACGGAGACGGTGACAAGACGAGCACGCGTGAACCCCCGGCTCCTGATGTACCCTGGGCACCCAGTTTCCTTGAGAAAACGCGTCCGTCAATTCGGTATCCTTTGAACTCATGCGCCATTTGCACACCTCCTTCAGGCGCAAATACTGGAACACGTGTCCCATCAATGGGCGTTCCGCAGAGAACCACGCGTTCATTTCAATGCTCACGTTGGTACATGTTTCTCAGAGGTTGTATACGAAAGAACGATTATGATGAGTATTTTGAGAAAAAAATAATATTTGAACTATATAAATATACCTATGAGATGTATGATGTATCATTTTCCGTACGAAATACAATGCCATATATTTAGTTTTTTAGACAACATTGACCTCTATCCAATCAACACAGAATCTAAAAGACTTTACCTTTCAAATGTTGTATGGAAACCACGCGTTAGGAAGCGTTTTGGTTCATTAGACAGTAGCAATTACTTTAAAGAATATTGTTGGCAGTTGCAACTAGAGAAACACCAGTTTTGTTATAAACGGCAATGGACTTTGGGGTGTGTTGGACGAATAACGCCACCGGAGAAGCCATTCTGGGTGCCGGCTGTGGTTTGAACCAGACGGGTTGTCCTATCACACGCCACTTCATTTGCCACGTTTTGGTGTGGTAGTAACGGCGATACGTTTCAACTGCGTTCAGTTGTCCGTCCGTGTACACTGCACACTGTGGAAATACCTCGTCGTTAATCGCACAATCAAAGTAGTCGATACCTTCGGGCAAGCCAGTTGTGGCGCGTTTGGCCAGTGGCGGTTCGTACGTTTCCACACCGACGTGCGGAGGCGCGCCTAACGCCTGGAGCCGCTCCAGATGTGCCAGGCAGGCGTGTAACTTGCCGTAACGCTGATAGTATTGTCGGACAAGTTCGAAGGCCAGGTTCAGCGTCCAGGTGTAATGCTTGTGTGAAGCACGCACCCATATGGACACTGGGTGGTTTTTATGTGTGGGTCTGTACGGGTCGTTGGGCAACGGGTCAAGCTCTGGACGTGGAAACACATCTCTGCCGAACCACCATGCTGAGTAGAGCATTTGTGTCAGTTCGAGAATCATTTTTATGCAATGTTTGTCGCAATGATACTCTGCACACTTGCGAAGGGTGGTCGCGAGAAGGAAGAGGTTCATTCCACAGATGTCACAACAATTTTATTTTAATAAAATTAAAATGACCTCCGAGGTCAGAAAAAAAGTTCAGGCACAGCACGGGTTTTATTTTATTAAAATAAAATCTGGCTGTCCGGCCAAAAAAAGTTGGAGCCCGACCCGAGTTTTATTTTATTAAAATAAAATCTGGTTGTCCGACCAAAAAAAGTTGGAGCCCGACCCGAGTTTTATTTTAATAAAATTAAAATTGCTTGACCGACCGAAAAAAGTTCGTCGACCAAGTATAAAAGCACCACACACATACCGATATGGTTTCACTAGCCGTCGAGCAGTGGCCGGACACAGTGTTGCCGTCTACGGTTGAAGACATTTCCAGTGTTGGAAAATACACACATATGCTGCGAGTTGCGCCACAGCATCTTTTCCACGCTTGGGCGCAAATTTCTCTCGAACTGGCCAACGTTGACTGTCGGGTTCGTTGTCATTTTACGAATGAGTGCATTCAAAAAACTCTGGTGTACGGTGTCCGCACAATGCCCCTGCGTATTCGCGAAATAGTGGACGTGTGTGACATGCGCGGTATCATAAAGCATTCGGACACGTCGCTGGACATCATCTGCACGACCAGAGACGGAAAATTCGATTGCCTTACTGGGTGGAGGGTGTCACCAGGGCAAGTCACAGAGCTTGAAGTTCTGACGCGAAAGGGCTGTTTGCGCATGTGTGTTGCACCGAGCAACGACAAACCGTACGAGTGGTTTACCAAGGACACTGCCGACGAGTTGTCGTGTTGGCTGTGGACGATATCGAACAAGAAAAATCAACGCTGCAACATACGCCTGGACATTGGACACTTGCTTACAGAGAATATGAAAAATATACTTAATTAGAGAATAATCTTTTTTCAGTTTGAAGACAATATATGTAAATGTAAAAATGCAAAAACATGTTGTGGAAGCGCTTTTCAGAGATGTGTCTTTGACCGCTCAGGCGATTAACTCTTACGATGATTTCGTGTCGCGTATTGTGCCGGAAGTGGTGCGGACGCACAGACCCGTAGAGATAAAATCCGATTTTAACCTGGACGCGCCCTCTCACATTCTAAAATTGGACGGAGTACGCTATGGTGTGCCTTCTTGCATGGAGAAGAACAATGATATTCGACGGTACACGCCAATGGAGGCGCGAAATAGAGACCTCATGTATTCAGCGCCAATGTTCACAAACATACAGTACACACACAGCAACGGGTCCGGAGAGCGCGTTACCGAACTGTTCAAGGACATATATTTGGCCCGCATGCCTGTCATGTTTCGGTCATCTCTGTGTTCGTCCCACAAGGACAAAGACTTTGAAAACGGAGAGTGTCCGCACGACCCGGGCGGGTATTTCATTGTGAACGGTCGCGAGAAAACCTTGGTGGTGCAAGAGCGTATTTCGCCGAATATTATGTTTTGTTTTTCTCCCACAGAGTGTCTTTATCACGCAGAGTACGACCCCGTCGCACATCGCGTAGCGACTCTCCGCATTCGCACGCGCAAGTTCGGGTCGTCGCCTTACAGAGTGACCCTGCCGGGGTTTGAAGTCGAAATACCCATTATTATTTTGTTCCGCGCGCTTGGTGATGTCGACAACCAATGGCAATTGCATATAGACGAAGAAGATTTCCGTGCGTCGATGAGTGACGCGTCGTGCTCGAATACACGAGAAGAGGCACTCGAGTGGATGCGCAAGTACTGCGAAGACCCCGAAAAAGTGTTAGAGCGCCAAGTGTATCCGAATGTCGAACCAACCATTAAAACGCTACAGCTCACGTTGCAGTGGAAAAAATACCTAGACTGCTTGCACGCGCGCATACAGTATGATGACCGCGACCATGTTCGGGCCAAGCGTTTGGATACTGCCGGCGCCATGCTCGGTTCCATGTTTTCGCACCTGTTCTATCAAATGTTGTCATCTATACGCAAACAGGCGACAGCACTCATAAACAAAAATAAGAAATTGCGCCCACAGCGTTTAATACAACCACAACACATCACGGACGGTATCAAATACGCGTTGGCGACGGGGAACTGGAAAATCAAAAGTTCAGCCTTTGCTGGGCGCGTTGGCGTTTCGCAGATGCTCAACAGAAATACCTACATTTCGTGCATCTCTCAATTGCGACGGGTGGACACTGGCATTGACTCACAACAAAAGATTATCGCGCCGCGTATGCTTTATGGAAACCAGTGGGGGTACATGTGTCCCTCAGAAACGCCCGAAGGAGGCCCATGCGGACTTGTCAAGCAATTATCTCTGTCGGCGTACATTACAACACAATGCGACACGGTCAAGATAATGGACATTATCCAGCAGCACTTGGTGTCGCACGGTGCCAACATTGTGTTTCATAATGGTGCACCCGTTGGCACCGTTCAAACCATGGACATCGTCGACGAATTGCGAAATGCGAGGCGCGTACGCACGATATCGTCTGACGTATGCGTTGCCGTTGAAGACCGACATATTTATATCTGGACAGATTCCGGTCGCGTCTCTAGGCCAGTGTTTGTTGTGAAGCGCGGGTCTCTCGTCATCAATAGTGGTCAAGTGAACGACTTGAGAGACGGCCGCTTGCGTTGGGAAGATTTGTTTACGCTGGGCGTCGTTGAAAATTTGTCCGTATACGAAGAGGAGGCCGCGTACATCGCTCTTTCGCCGAAAGAAGTCACTGGCGAACACACGCACTGCGAGCTCGACCCGTCTCTCATCCTAGGAACGCTGGCGTCCACGATTCCGTACCCAGACCATAATCAGTCGCCACGCAACGTGTACCAGTCGGCGATGGGCAAGCAGGCGATGGGCATATACGCCAGCAACTTTGCGAAGCGTTTCGACACCAATGGTCACGTCATGCATTACCCACAGAAACCCTTGGTCACCACGCGCGCCTCGAAAGCACTGTGTGGAGACGAGCTCCCGGCCGGAACGCAGGCTATTGTCGCCATCATGTGCTTTGGTGGGTACAACCAAGAAGATTCACTCTTGTTCAACAAGTCCGCCATCGACCGGGGTTTCGGGAGGTCGACAACATTTCGGACGTACGCATCGTCGAACTCCTCGTCAAGGCAGGCCCCCGCTTCAGAGTTCAAGAAACAGGACACGCACGGGGACATTACATCCACTCTAGATGTAGACGGTCTCACCTTTCCAGATACGCCGATTGAGAAGGGCAAAGCTATTTTCTGCAACGTAACCCCTGGTAAAAAACACCCACACATTACCAAAAATAAAAAATCCACCGGCGTTGTCGATTCGACTATCCTCTTCCAAAACGCCAACGGGGGCCAAACGGCTAAAACTCGCATCAGAGAACAGAGAATACCGCAAATCGGTGACAAATTTTCCAGTCGCCACGGCCAAAAAGGCACAATAGGCATGATGTACCGCCAAGAAGACCTGCCGTGGACGGCGGACGGCATTGTACCAGATATCATCGTCAATCCACATGCCATTCCGAGCCGAATGACTATTGGCCACGTGTTCGAATGTGTGGGCTCCAAGCTGGCGGCCCTACTGGGCACACGGATAGACGCAACTGCGTTTTCGCACAAACCGGTGGAAGAAATCTGCAACATGCTGAAACAAGCTGGGTACTCGGAAGACGGCAAAGAAGTCATGTACCACCCACATACGGGAAAGCGACTCAAAGGCCGCGTGTTCATCGGGCCCACGTTTTACCAAAGGCTCAAACACATGGTGGAAGATAAGATTCACGCCCGCGCGCGCGGTAAAGTCGTGGGTCTCACAAGACAGCCTGTAGACGGTCGGGCGAACGGCGGCGGCCTGCGGTGGGGGGAAATGGAACGCGACTGTGGTGTCGCACATGGCGCGGCGGCCGTCTTACACGAGAGAATGATGATTTCTTCGGACAAATACGACGCACCCGTATGTGAAAAGTGCGGTCTCATAGGCACCGTGATTCAAAACGAAACGTACGAACCGATGAAATGTTGCATGTGTGGCGGCACCGACGTGCACATCATTCAAATGCCCTACGCCGGTAAACTCATGATGCAAGAACTCATGTCCATGGGCATCTCGCCCAAACTTGTGATTAAGGAGAGCATAAGATAAATACGAAATACACAACTTGATTTAGTAGTAAATATGTTCAAACGTAAACGTCGCGCGTTTAATTGGCAAATCAACGCTTCGGCCGTTGGCAAACTCCTGGGTCACTTCGGTGAAGAACGTGCCGTGGAAGCGCTCGCAAAAACATGGCACATGAATCTCAAAAGGATGCCCAGGTTTGGCGTCACGCCCTCTATACAAACAAACCAACAAACGTCACAAGAAATTGCAGAGGCCGCCACGCAAGCGCCTGCATTTAAACAAATGGTTCAACGAGGTGTAGACAATCCCACGGCACAAGCACAAGTCGTCACGCAAATGAAACGCGAAGCCGTACACCAGGCCCAACAGGCGTCTGTCGCCGCCGTCAAGGCCGTGGAGGCACTCGCCAAAGTCAGTACCATGCGTAATTATCACACAAAGAAAGCCGGCGTGGGTAGGGCTGCCATCAATTCATACTTTACCGTAGACGAAAAGGTGTATCACAAAACCTCGTCCAGACACGCCACGCTGTCCACTGCAGAGGAAGCGGCTTCGCGCGGGTGGGTTCTGACCGAACAGCGGGAAGAACAAACGCGCCAAGTCGCCGCCGCCAAAAAAAAGGCTGTGCGTCAGCAAAAGGTGGCCGCCACTATGGAAAAAACAGCAACCAAAGTGATTAACACGACGCGCGGTCAACAAAAAGAACTCTCCGACCTCGAAATCGTGCGCCAGCAACACCCAAACGTTGTCGCTGGAAACGACAAGGCGTACTTTCTGAACGTACGAGGCGGCGGCTTCGTCATCGGACGCATTGACGGCCAGGATACAGCGACCAAAGAAATTTACGAACTGAAGCACCGACGTTCCAGGCTGTTTTACAAGTTTCGGCGCTATGAGCAGGTTCAATGCATGATTTACATGAAGATGTTGCACCAGACCCAGCTCACCCTGGTGGAGACTTACAAGCAGAAACAGTGTTATCACCACATGCGCGAAGACAACGGACAGTTCTATGTGCGCACCAAAGATACGAAATGGGAACCCACATTTGCATGGGAACACATTCAGTCGGGACTCGAAGGTGTGGTGCGTCAGCTGCAAAAGGCCGAACAAGACGAGGAGTTTAGACAAATATTAATGGACGTTTTATTTTAAATACACTATATAACATCAATGTTATAACACAAATGAGTTCCATTTCTCGAGTACTGTTTGCCAGTTTACTGTATATTGAATGTGGCTGTTGAACAAGAACGTACTGGTACTATTGACGCAAATATAAAAGAAGGAGAAACGGTGGGAAAAATGGTGGTCGACTACGTACGTATTTATGACACAGATAACACCCTTGTATGGTTTGATGAGTTTGGTGGTTCTGAATCGAATGAAGACTTTCTTTCAAAGTTAGACTGTAGTGGTATGAAACTTGCGTATAATGATAATTGTCAATGTACAGTTTCAACATGATTGTCAATGTATACATTACATTTACTTATTTATCAAATTAAAGTGTATTATGGACGTTTTATTTTAGTGGTGTTTTTATCAATGAACTTAAAAAGTTAGCATTAATTGTTTCGTATTGACTTGCTCGCGTGTCTCCTCTTCTTCGACTTCTTCATTCGACACAAGATGGTTCCTGAACTCGGAGTTGTCCAACACCCATTGGCGGAATTGCGGGTTTTCGACGACACCCAACCAGTTCATCGGATTTAATTTTGAGAGAACACTGCTACCAGCCGTACTAGCCGCTGCAGCGAGTTCCCCAGCTTTTTGAGACACTGTGTTTAACGGATTAAACATACTACGCAACTGACTTGCAATCCAAGCGAGTAGTGATTGGAAAGAAGCGCTCACCTGCTCAACAACATATTCATTCAAGAATTCCATGACCTTGTCAGCAGCTTCAGACAACATTGTACTTAGCTGTGCCCATGCGTTTCCCAATATATCACCAATGGCTCCGTCGACGAGCGTGTACAGTTTCGCCGCCGCCCATTTTAATGAGCCCACAAGGTGCATAGCGAGCTCTTTAATGTACGGCATTACAGTGGGCAGTGCGTTTTCACACGCCAAATATACCGCGACCACCGACAACAATACAGCCACTGATTTGAGCGACCACAGCACTAAACAAGTCAGCGGATTTGACTTAAAACAATAAATGCCGCTCCATACATGCATGAGGCCTTTTTGAATGTTTTTCATAAGCACCTCGATAAGAGTGACCACCGTACCAAACATTTGTTTGAATGGACGGGTCGCACTCACGTTCAGTTGCCACACATCGTCGAAAAAAACGGATGTGAATATTTTGGCAAAGTCTTTGGCGAGCCATGTTAAACCAAACGCGTTGCTAAGACCTGTTTGTCTATTCAATCTGATATCCAAGCCACTCTGCGTGGTATTATAATCAATGCGTTGCAACGTTGTCATGGCTTGCGTCAACTGTTGCATCTGCTGGCCATGATACTCTTCTGTTAGTTTTTTGGCCTCACGCTGCATCTTTTTCACGACAAGTATGTCATCAGCCACGATTTCTTGAGCTCGTAATGATTTTCGACTATTCTCGCTTATATCCTCGATAGCTGTTTCCAAATTTTCCAAACGTTCACGATACTCTCCCACAATGGCTCGAGATGCCTCTTCTGACAATTTGCGCTGGATTTCTTGTTGTTTTTCGATGTTTGGCTGTAGGGTCTTTTCGTCAATTTGCAGCAATTCCTGACGAATCTGTTGAGCCTTTTTCATGCGTTCCTGCTTCACGAATGCTTCTACATTTCCACAATCCGGGTCTTCGCGTATTTGTGTTTCAATCATTTTCAATTTGCGTTTCAAAGAGTCCGCGCGGTCTTGTGATAACCCGGCCGATTTACATTCGGCATCTATGTTTAGTACTCTCGATTCTTTGCGTTCTGAGAGCGTGTCATCCCAATTTGGATGAGGTACTTTTTCTTCGGCTTGGCCCAGTGCTTCGAAACCCGCGTTTAACATATCCGAAGCATCCTGGAATTTGCCTTCCGAAATCTTGGAAGATAGAACCCTCTGTTCGGCTGCCTTCGTTCCAATGAGCGAGCTGTTCTCAATGTCAATCAGCGACGACAGCATGAATCTCTTCTGACTCGGCATCCGGCGTACGTCTTCAATCGACACGTGCAGGTACTGCGCTATTCTAGAAGGGTTGGGTGTTATTTTTTGGCCCGAATACATTGTGGCCGTCAAACGTTCCCTGAGTATTTTTGCGTCCACGCCAGCTTTACCCCGCGACCTCCGTCTTCGGCGAACGTGCTGTGTCGGTGTCGGAGGAGTTTGCATGTGAATGTATTGACGCGCGTTATATACTATCAAACTATTAAAAAATAAATTCACAAGCACGGGTAGGATTTTGTTGATACAGTATTTATGTGTTCTAGATAACTTTCATATGGCCTTGCGTGTCCTGAGCCATAATGTCATGGCAGGTTCCTACGAACATCAATTCCTGACCAGAGTGAACGACGCACCGTTGGAGGATTTGAACCACGATTTGGTCAGACTTCAGTACGGTGTGTTTAATGCTGCCGCCACCGTCGCAGGCACTCTGTCGCGAAATGCTATGGCTGTGTATGCTATACGCGTCTCGTCGCACTGCGACGGTCTACTCACACAAAAAACGGCGGACGAGTGTCGTCAAGCATACAACATCATCAAAAAGTATTGTCCAGACGTACAAGAATTACAGGCCGTGTTCGAACATCTACGAGAATACTACAAAAAGTCGCGGCGGCCTATGCCAATACATCATAAATAAATCATTTCAAGTGTAACTCATTTGCGTCTACGTTTCTTTTTGAGCGGTGGCTTGCTTGTCGAAATGGCTTCCTTGCCTTTCGCGAACCGCTTGTTGTCGGTTTCAATAGAGGCCTTGTTGTCCATTTTCTCCACGAACGCTTTGATGGCTTTGCCCTGACGGTCTTCGGGTTTCCACTTGTCAAAGTCGTGCACAGCTTGATGCGTTTCGCGGACAAATTGCGCGGCTTCTTCTTCCAGTTCGTCCGGGTCTGCGAACTCAAACTCCGAACCTTCGTCGTCAGGCACGACGAAACCGTCGTCGGCGTACCCGTGCATGGCGGGATTGGCGGAAGCCTCGTCCTCCTCAGAGTACTCGTCGTCCGAAGAATCACCGTCGAGCAGCGGCAAGGTCGTTTGGTCTTCGTCTTCGACGCGACAAAAGGTGATGCCGTCGCCGCCCGGCACGAACCCTATGGCTTTCCATGCCTTGGCGACTTCTGAGCGCAGGGCTGAATCGGACACCTTGATATGCTTTTTCACGTACGTGCTGTCAATAGCAGACCACTGGTTGTCTGCCACAAACTCCCAAATACGACCTTCTTGCTTGGCGGTTTTCTTTAACCGCGATACTTCTATTTTACCGTCATCATCCACGCCCAACACTTCACCATAAAAAGACTGTCCACTAATATCAAATTGAACTAAATCGCCGGCGGTGTACATCTCTACTATTTTATATATTTGTTTAAGAGTTATTTAATCATTAGAATATGACTAACTTTTATTTACGCCGAGTAATGTCGTGTTCTCTCAGAAACGTTAGAATAGCCCTGGGCGTCATGCATGGATATTCATAATACCCCATGATGTAGTCAAACTCTTTCTTGTGCGTCTTGTAACCGACAGCGTGCGAGTATTTTTTGCGACGCCCGTTCACGATTTCTATCCCCATTTTGTACAGCTGTTTTGCTGCCGGCTCTCCCGAAACGCCGTCGTATCCCGCGTATTTTTGTAGGAGCAGTGCGCCACTTTCGCGTTCGTATCTTCGCATCAACGGGAGCCAAATCTGGTTCACGAACTCCGGTGCTTGTTTGATTTGGTGTCCAAGACACCGCATAAAAATACAAAGGTCGACCGACCGATTTTTGCCGTACGAAGACCGTGTGGTGTCGTACAAAAACCTTGGCACTGAAATCGTCTTGGCGTCAATGCGAATACACGACCAGTCGAAATCGATGAACTGTATCTGACGGGTGCGCTCGTTGTAGTACACGTTCGCGGTGTGACAGTCACGGTGTGTGAACTTGGCGTTCCTCTGGATGACTGCGAATGCATTGCACACGTTTTTCAACATAAAGTACAGCGCCCTGCTGTTGTCACGCCTATGCAACGTGTTGACCCACGTGGCTACCGACGGAATGGTCAGCTGTTCGGAACATACTACGAGACGATTGTTATCGTCCATGCCAATAAAGTGCAAATCTGGCACGCAACCAGGTGCCCTGAGCTTGAGATGGTAATGAATGAGGGCTTCCAACACATACTTGAGCATCGTGGACGGGTCTGTCGTCGTCTTTAGCACGACTGTCTTGTCCATGTGTCTGGCGTTCAGGTATACGACGTTTTTCACATTTTGTCTGCGATTGAATGAGGCGCGGCTGATATCGACTGTTTTAAAGTCGTCGGCGGCGACGTTCACCAGTTGTACGTGGCTCTGTGCTTTTATGCCGTTTAATATGCTGTGGGCCTCGTGGTACAAGCGCACGGTATAGCTCGTGTGAAGCGTCGCTATCATCCGGGGCTTCGGGCGGTCGACGAGCTTGGCGTACATACCGTCTACACTCTCAACTCGATACTCGTGGTCGTGAATGTGAAACACTGGCTGGCCGTGTTCGAATCCTGTAATATAATTTTGTATACTGTGCGTCCTATCGCCCAGGCCCACAGGGGCGCATACGTTCTCTATATGTGCCGCCAATGGAAACCCGAACGGATTGGGACGAATCTGGACACGTCTAAAGTGCGTACGTTGGGGCGCATGCTGATGTGTGCGCCGCCGCTTTGTAGGTCGGATGTGTGACATGGTACAAAAACGCTCGTGCTATTTTATAGAGGTCTTTTTTTAACACGGCACGAGTTTTATTTTATTAAAATTAAAATTTGCTGAGTGACCGAAAAAAGTTCCGGCTCCGACCCGAGTTTTATTTTATTAAAATTAAAAATCGTAGCGCTTTTCTCCTACCACCGAACATACATACGTGCCCAATACAAAACACGCAATTACAAACAGTGTTAAAAAGTCCGACCCCTCATTGTTATGTTCCATGCTTGTTCATGTATAAGTGGTTAAATACCGCCACACGTTTTAATTAAATTCGATTTAAAACATCGCACTTATTTTAAAACATCACACTTAACGCGTATACCATGTCCAACGACGACGTCAGCATATGTGAGACTGTTGGTCAGTTCCGCAAAAGAAATGGCGTCCCGACACTGAACGACACCGGTAGAGTGACGACGGGCTCTTTCGTGTCATGTTCGGCACATCAGCGCGGTCGCGGATACCTTTGTTTTGTGAAAATCACAAACAACGGACGTGAAAAACGTCCTAATGTAAATACGACAGTGGAGCAAACTATTCAGCTACTGAACACATGCTCAGATATGGACGAGATTTACGAAATCTATCCGACGCGTTTTTGCGTCAATGAAAAGTGTGGGAAGGCCTCCTGGGGTTTCCTGCGCTTCCCACACAAAGGTCATTCGACGTGCAAGTTTTGTGGGTACGAGCAGAGGCTCATTGAAAGCAACATGGACAGTCGACACTTGGGTGAAGACGAGAAGGTGAACAAAAATCAATGGAACTGCACTCCGGGTATGACTGCAAATGACTGTACTATTGTGAATAGCAAAGGTAAACGCATTCAAGTCGCCAGTCAACGAATCCCGTCTCATTTGCGAAACTATTGGCGTATGTTGACCGACATAGATGACATTGCAGACGGCTTCAGTGCGCATGCAGCCGAATCGATTTCCAGATTGGCGAAATCGAAATGCAAGCAATTTTATTATAACACACACGACGGCGATTGTAGGGATGACGACCAGCGCAAAATGCCACATGGACGCGTTCAATTCGCGGCGGCGTGTTTTTACGCAGCAGCCCTCGAGCGCGAGACAAATGCATACAAGTCTTGTTTTACATTGGCAAGCATTCAACGCGCTGCGGCACAATGTATTGAGCGCAAGCCCGGTCGACGGACAAGAGACGTGACCGTACCCATCATCATTCGGTATACGAAGCTGTTGAAATCTAGCGGGTTGTGTGGCGCCACTATCCCCGAAATAACTGCAAACACGCTACATTTCCAATCGACGGATACAGCAAAGGAACACACTCGATTGGCCATTTTTAACAAGTGCACGCAAAACGTTGTGCACTTACCGTCGAAAGAACCGTGGGGTATACAGGTGGTCGACACCGAACGCGGTGTTCTCGTGGTAGACCATGTGTCGGGTGATTCTGCCTCGTTTAGAGCGGGTATGAAGAAAGGAGATTACATTTTTCAAGTGGACAACTATACGGTGGGTGTCGATATGAGACCCACTGCGTTTGGACAATTAGTAGCGACCCTGAAAACAAATTCGGGTAGTAACCCACATATAAAATTGAACGTCATGCGTGAGAAAAAATAACTATTTAGTCGCTTTCATTTTTACTGTATGAAGTGGCTACTTTTGCTACTGAATGTTGCTTTTGCATACAAACAGGAGCATTTTGATATCGGGTTTGAACCGTCCAGTGTCCATACCACCGACAGTTGTACCTTGTTTGTGTCTACAGTGCTAAACCGAGCTGTATTACGGCACCACGTCGACCAGACGATACAAAACACGACCCACAGTTCTGATATCGCTGCCGTCAACCAAGATTGCTCGATGGTACTGTTTGGATACCCCGACGAGAAAGTCTCTAACATGGACATTGCGGACGGTAGTGGTGTCGTCCGAGTCTGGAAACCTGCTTCCCAAGTCACGCATTTGGTACGACCCAACCTGATAGATATCTCCTGGATGCCGTCAACCAAGTATAGTTACAACGAACCCGAACCGGTTTACGTTCACCGATTTGGCTTTTCGTTGGACATTCAAGGCGACACATGGATTGTTGGTGCGCCTGGCAAACTGAGCCGTGTGGGCGTTCCGTCGTCACAGGGGTACGCATTCGTGTACAAGGATACTGATTTACACTCGTGTCGTTCCCAATTCGAGAACGGTTGTTATCCAGAAGAAAGCGATTGTGTTGTGGGGTATTCCGCGTGGCAAAAATACTACGGGTTTTACTGGCATGGTGGTACATCCGCCGTCTTAAAGGACGACGAAGTCAACGATTTTCAGAAAAAATGTATTCCTGAACAAACACCGAATTACAGAGGCGGGTATTACGGCGGCGGCCAACTCGACCCCGTATTGGCGACGTATTTCGTCTGGCAACAATTTGGCTACGACGTGGCCATTACGGGCTCGTTCGAAGAATCTTCCGCGGCTTTGTTTGTGAGCGCGCCGGGCGACACCAACCGCTTCATTGAAAACAACCCGCACGAGGAGGGTAGAAACTACGGACGGGTGTTTGCATGGGACTTGTCCACCAACGCAGACATCAAGTGGTGGGAACCCAATATATATTCACCGTACGGGCCTCCAAACGCACGCGGAAGCCATTACAGGGCGTACGGAAGGGCTATTGCCGCTTCCAAATCGTTGCTGGTCGTCTCTTCTTACCCCATGTATTTTAAAACGAGGGAGCCGTTCGTCATTGTTTACGACTGCAATCCCAAACTGTCCAATTGCGTCGAATCGGAAAATCGCGGCATCGCCATCGACGACATCCCTGGCAACGCCCTGTCGTATCTGACGGCGCGAGACTTGTCCTATTCGGACAGAACAAAAAAGTTCGCAGCTGGGTATGTCATTGCCCCAGATTATCAAAACGAGTTCATTGGCGATGAGATTGGCATCGTCGGGTCGAACATTGTCATCACGGATAAACACAGCACACCACACCCTCAAATGCACCGTTTCGACAAAGACGCGCGATTGCGCGAATCGCATGCCTTCTCACACACAATGGGCCACAGTACAAATACGAAACACATTGTGCTGACACATGGGAAGAGCGTCACGCATTACTCACCGTGTCCTACTGGATATACCGGTGGCGCGCCCGAATCCTTTGAATCTGACGGTAATGCAAGACGTGGAGAACACTGTTTGGCCTGTGAAATTTCATACTACTCCGACGACGGGTGGTTGAAAGAATGCAACCTGTGCCCGCTAAATCGCACCACGTACAAAGAGGGTCAACACGAATGCGTGCCTTGGTCAGTAGAAGAACAGAGCGTCATGGAATGGGCCGAAGCACGAACCATTATGGTAGTGATTGTAGTCGCGGCAGTAGCCCTGTGGCTTTTGTTATTGGCATGCCAGTACGCATGTTATTCTGGTCGTAAAAAAAGAAAATTCTAAATACATTTAGTTTCGTTTAAACCCTTCACGTAGATTTGTTCGTAGTCTATCCACGACTTGTCTTAGTCTAGCAATCTCCAACATCAACGCGTCTCTCCGACGTTTTAGTCCACGCAACTCGTGTTTAATGGTTTCCTCTTCTTGACCCAAGCTTAAGACCGCCTCGGCACGTATGTTGGCCTCAACCACTTGTTCCGCATACCGATGACGTTCTTTCTCAAGCTCCTTGATTCGCACGCGCAAATTGTATATTTTACGGGACGCCTTTTTCAACTCACGTGCATAGAAAGAGTTGAACACTGCGTGCTCGAACAGTGAGGGTTTTCTCAACTTTTTGCGGCTCCGTACTAATTGACGCTGTACCGGATTCAGTGGCATTTATTCAAAGTAATGCGTTATTTATATGTTCATTTTTATGTTCTGTTACGCGCTTGTCGATATGCTCTGTATGATTCTAGGATAAATTTGTACAATACGAATAATACAGAAAAGCTTAATATGACTGCTATCATGCTTGTGCCTGATATGGGTTCATACGGCACGTGCATTGCGAACGAACCCAGCCATCCGAAGAAGAAAAATAAGACCAGAGCTGCGAACGAGCTTGCCGTGTTCAGCGTGCATCTCGAGAATCTTGTCGGTGGCACTGGATACTGACCCAAACAAATCGTACAATGCGTGTGTCCCGACGAATTCAAATATTCTATCAGACACTCTGGATGTACGTGCGTCGCGCATTGACACGGCGATTTTTGTTTACACGCCTCCATGCAAATATAACACTCAGACCCCACGAGATTCTCATTCATATAATCAACAACTAGGTTATGTTTATATCTGATTTTTTTACTATTTAGGGCAATGTTCTATACTCACATGTCACAAACACCTCGGCTTCTCGTAGTCACGGCCGTACCCGTGAACGACCTCGCCAACCACGCCTTACGATGGACTATTTTACTCTTTTTAGCTCATGCGACACAGTTTATTTATCGATTGGCATCTATGGACGTTGAAAAATACACGGAAGACGGTGAAATGGTGCCTGTGCTACCTTTGGTGTTCGGGTTTTTTGTGCGTGGCGTGTACTTGCCACTCGCCCTGTACAAAAATGTCCGAAACAAGAATACGCGTATGACGCGTCTGTTCGTGGTGCTCTTGATGATAATCTCGCTAGTGTCCTTCGCCAACTGTCTATCTACGGTGTGTGCATACTTCGAACTGCAAAATGTTTGCCAAGATTGTGCGCAAGAATTTCTGCTCAACAACGGGACATGTGACATGACATTTGATACAATAGATGGTGTCCAAACACTGGAACTGAACCAGACAGAATGTCAGAGCCTCCCGAGTTTGACCAGCGTTACAATAAGGTACGCACTAGAATTGTGCACTGCGATGATTGGGTTCATTACGGCCTGTAAATTGACCTCGCCTGAACATACCCAACAAAAACAGTATGCCGAGGTCATGTCTCCGGAAGAAGTATCCATAGTGCAAATCAACGGTCAACCCGTTCTTGTACAGCCTGTGCGCGTGCCTGAAATAGACCAGGTTTAAAGACACAACCTTGACAAAAGTTGCTCCATTTTTTCGGCGTCGAGCACAGACTTGATATTCGGCCACAGTGCCTCTGTATGCGGTATCCATTTGGTCTCGCCTTGGCGTATCTTGAGGTGAAACCAAATGAACTCGAACACATTCGTCGTCCAGTCCCGTGATGCGCGCTGCCATCGTACGACATCGTGCTCGTCAATGTCGGGCTTGAGCTCCAAAATCACCGATATGAACTGCTGACCGGTCGTCGGGTTTCTGTCCAATATTTGTTCCCAATACCTTGACGCCATCTACTGAGTCAACCACGCTTAAAATGCACTAAATATAAGTACTACTTTTTCTTATTTTATCAATCTACTTTACCAATAATGATGCGTATCTCGTACTCGTCGACACGCCACGTCTGTTGTTTATATTCCGTATGTGCAAAGACCATTGGGTCGAAAATCATAATGCTTGGGTAAGACCAGTACACCAACACACATGTATCCGCCTTGCGCTCTTTGGCCGCTTCACAAGCGATTCCGCGAAAATCCTGTTCCGTAGGTGGCCATGGCATGTTTAGCAAACGGACACGCCCTTTATAGACGAATTGTCTGGCATGAGTATTCGTCCCGGGTTGACTGTTTGGGTGTCTCCGACAGCCGCGCGTATACTATTATACGAAATCATGGGCCGAAACCTGGACTGGCGCGCGGTGCAAGTGTCCTGGACTATCGAGGGCGTACGTCAAGCTCTACAACTGACTCCTATCACCGCTCGGTTCTGCCGGGCGCTATCCGAAGAAATGCATCGTCGATATCCCGAGGCCAGTTCCGCCGATATTCTGGACATGCTGTTTATACCAGCCATGCCTGGGGAATCCGACTATCTCCTATGGTTGGGAAACGCTCCATTCGCTTGACGGATACAGCGCCGGTGACAACGGAGACCCACAGCTGCAAATAGACCCATCCGGCGACATAAAAGAACGTGAGAAGTGCGGACTCCATGTAAGTTCGATGTGAGACGTTTCCGTGGAAATTCTTCAGAACCTGTTATTGACCATATCTTCTTTGGCGTGACGAGTACTCTACCATGCAATCGTCCCAGACTTCGGCGTCGCAGTCGGGAAACAACGTCGGTATGAATATTAGTTCGGTGTATCGAAGATGCCACAAGCAAAAATTAGAAAGACGTCGCTCGCCTGACGTGCGAATGAGTACGTCTGGGTCAGTGGCGTGGTCGGGCACGGCGGAGGAAACACGGAAATTGCCAATTTTCACGCGCTCCACATCTTCTGCGAAACCGTACGACGCATAAATGTAGCACTTTAACTTGGTGTTTTCGCGCGTGGTCGTTGACAGAGTGTGCATTTTGAGCCGCAATGTTGAGTTCAGCTTGTGTGGCGATGTTGAAACAAAGTGAAAGGCTATGTCGTTTTGGTCGTCCGAAGACCATTTGTCCAAAGCTTTTTCAAATTGTTGCATCGCACTCTCGACTTCATCCGCGGGCCGCGACCAATTCTCGGACGACCACGCGAATATGGACAACTCTTTGATGTTTTTCGCCAAACACCAATCGACCAATGTTTGTAATGCCTTACGACTATATGCGTATCCCGAAGCGGTACTTTGAAGAGCACGCCGTGCATGGCGACGATTTCCGTCCGGTACTACTGCAATGTGACGCGGGTAGTCCATGGGGTTCGCGCCGAGACACGAGAACATTTGAGAACACACCTGTAATTTAAGTACTCCACCGGGCAAACAAATCTACCTATTTATGATGCTTTGGAAAAAATATATGCCGAATCTTCCACCGTATGGTTGGTTCGATAGATGTGAGGATTGCGACACGATAACGTCAAGACTAATGACAATAAAACACAAGAAGAAATCAAAAACAATATATGTGTGTAGGTCATGTAGAATAAAGTTATTACATTATCTATGGGACGATTTTACAACCGTGATTGTCCAAAAGGAAACCGCAGCGTACATGAACATTTGCGTTGGGAGGTAGTATTTAACGTACTGACCATATATATATATATAATGCTATACCTGGTTGCCGCCGTGTCGGACAACAATGTCATTGGCACACAAGGTCGTTTGCCATGGCACCTTAAAAGGGAACTGAAGTGGTTTAAAATGAACACACACAACGGTGCAGTCGTCATGGGAAGAAAAACATGGGACAGCTTGCCTAGAAAACCCTTGCCATCTCGTTTGAACATAATCATTACACGAGGCGCACTCAAAGAGGGGGATGAACATAGCATCTGGACACACTCATTATCAAACGCAATAAAGATAGCGTATGTACATACAAAACGAGTTTACATCATAGGTGGTAGTGAAATATTCAATTTGGCCTTGCAACAGTACAGATGTCATTTACTTATCACGAGAGTACACTGTCAAGTCAATCCGCTAAACCACAGTTGCATTCTAGAGCTACCCACCAAGAAAAAACTCCTCTGGCGTTCTGAAACACAAACAGAAAAAAAAATGTCGTATCATTTCGAATTTTACACGACCTAAAAGTGTATGCGTTCTGTCTGTTCAAGTTTCACACGTTGATACGCAGGCTCGGAAGCAGGTGGCACGAATATGGTTTTATCTCTCAGTATTTCGTCCGCGGGTATTTTTCGCCACACCAATAAAAACATAGACCAAAAAAAGACGTATTCAGAGATGTACCACCAAGAACATCGGGAGCACAGGTCAGTCGTACATCCGAATTCTGAAAAGACCAACCACGTACAGCACACCACGCCGCTGACTGCCGTTGACCACCAATGTACACGCCACACCTGGGACGCGCCGTCCTTAGGATAACACTCGTACATAATACAACCGGACGACAGCAATATGAGTGCATTGTGCGCGTTTGTTTGGAACATGGACACCAAGAACGCACATAGAAACCCCAAAAACCCGGATAACATGACGACAGAGTTCAAGTAGAAAGAACTGCCGACGGCCAACAAACAAAACACCAGGATGAGACCCCTCCAAGGGTCAGTGGTCAATGCGCGCGACAGCAAAATGGGTATATGTGCGTTGCACGTTTTCTCAGATACGTCCCACAATGCTAACAAACACAACGCTACCAGAATGCACCATGCATAGACCCATACTTTACGAAATAACATTTTGTACATATGAAGAAAACTTAAATACTTACTTTATGTGCATGTGTGTATGTTCAATCTTTCTTCACGTAAGTAATTGTTTGCGTGTTCATCCATGCGTGCTTCGACACATATTTCGAAAAAAATTCTGTTTTCAACAACGGATAGCGTTTCGGAGCCAAACTCTCATCCAACGTTATCCATTCACGTATCGAAGATGACCATATCTGTATTTGTTCCGACTCTGGTTCAATAAGTGCCTTGGCCACGCGTGTATTACCACTGTACAAATATATAGCTTTCGTGTCCACGTACTCGGTGTGTTTGCCCAGAGCAAAGGAGTATGCCTCGTGTTTGAAACGACTGAGCGCCTCGTCGGCTTCTAGGCCGGGCCATGCTTGTAAAGGCGTACTTACCCATTCATCTGTGGACAGCGCTCGACGATATACAAACCAGGAAGATTCACCTTGTAAATAGTTACCCATTTATTTGAAGGACAATAACTTATATACTACACATATGTGTATTTATTTTTGACTTACATGATTCAACAACAGACAATGGACACTACGCAAAAATTACACTTTGAAAATATGCAACGGACATATTGGGAAAAACACAGGGAGTTGGAAAACATTAAACGGTTGCTAGAGTGTGCTAAAAGGGAGTTTCAGAATGTGTGCGAGCATGAGTTCATCAAGGACTGGGAAAGCAGAGGCCGCTCCAGCTGGTATTGCCAACATTGCGGAAAATTAAGATAAAAGTTACGAATATATGATAATCAATGTACCAATCTCTTATCTTTTGTGTTGAAATGTCTTATCAACTAGGCTACCTGTGCCTAAACCGTGCAAACATCCAAGAATACGAAAACCACGGGTCTCTGGTCACTGTCGACAATGTATGCCTAGACCGGCGTGTGTGTCGCGGAAGACATTGGAGTACGAAATGGCGCGACAATGTTGACCCTCAGTCGCCGGAAACGCCGAAAGGGCGCATGCACGGAACCATTGTTGGGTATGTGGACGATGAGAGCGGTCGTCTCATTGGCGAAAATGCGGCGCGCGTATACAATCAAGTGCGGCAGAATCAAAAGGCATGGTGTGTGGTGGAGTGGGACAACGGCAAACGCTCCGTATATCCTATTGGTGCCCAAGGGTTGTATGCTTTGGCGTTCGCGGGGTAGAGAAGACCGATTTTTATTTTATTAAAATTAAATCTTGTTCGAAAGACCAAAAAAGTTTCGGCTCCGGCCCGAGTTTTATTTTATTAAAATTAAAATTGTCTCCGAGACTGAAAAAAAGTTCCGACCAGCCTCGAGTTTTATTTTATTAAAATAAAATCTTGCTGAGTGACCGAAAAATTCGAGGCTGACACCGAGTTTTATTTTATTAAAATAAAATCTTGCTGAGTGACCGAAAAATTCGAGGCTGACACCGAGTTTTATTTTATTAAAATAAAAAATGACCTCTGAGACAAAAAAAAAAGTTCCAGCCCGACCCGAGTTTTATTTTATTAAAATTAAAATCCGTCAGTATATATATGCACATCGAGTCTGTCGAACCATGGATACTATATTGTTCAACAGCAAAGGTTCTAGCCCACCTGGCTTTCACAAGCTCTCCAACTTCTTTGGAGGCGCCGAGTTCGATTACATGCAAGACAGATTCAATCAGAAGGAGATGCTCGACCTTTTGAGCATGCTGGAACAGTGTGACGCCGCCACTTTCCTTGCATGGTTGAAACGTCTACAACCTGGGAAAAAATGGACTCCTAGAAAAGAACAATACTGGTTCACTTCGGATGGAGAACCGATTCGCGGTGTGTTGGCGCAATTGATTGGAACCGTGGTTCGCGACGGCCCGACAGCTCGCAAAAGGAAACGTATCCTCTTGGAATACTTTCAGGAGCAAGGAACGCCTCTCACCAGCATAGAAACCAATGACGAATTGTCGGATGTGGACAAACAACGCTGGATGAAAGTGTGCTTGGAACACAAGTTTGCGGACGCTGAGTATCGTGCATTACTATTAGCGACAGGTGATGCGGTACTCCATGAAAAACCGATGCGTGGTAAGCCCAATGCGTGGTCGTACAAATGGCACGAAAACCCTCGGGAACGTGGAGGGGATTGGTTGGGCAAATTATTGATGCAAGTTCGTGATGAATTGCAGGACGACGAACACGTGGCTGGTTTCCACCAGTACGTAGCCCACCATTAACCTTCGTCACTGTATATTTAAGAACCTTGCATGGGACATGAATGACAAGGTGTAGTCTACATCTTCTTTTTATGATGTGTATAGCAATGGCCGCGCCGGGCGATGCTGTTTCTGAAACAGCCTACGGTACATTGGCACCGTCGTGTGTACTGCGTTTAGTGCAACACTTCCATCTAAACAAAAACGATATCGTCGTAGATTTGGGTTCTGGTGTTGGAAACGTGTGCCGGGACGTCAGCCCATTTGTCTCGTCGTGCGTGGGATACGAAATAGACGAAGTTCGGTATAACATTAGCCGACGCCTCGTGTCTTCTGCTGACATTCTGAAAGGGCCGTACACCAGATATACAGAGGGGCTCCGCGATTTCACACAACCGATGCCTGCAAATGTTGATTTTTTCTTACGGGATTTTCGGACGCTGACATTCGTACGGGCGACGGTTGTTATCGTGCATTCGACTGTGTTTTCGGCCAGTACAATGCATCGTATTTCGGATTTAGTCCGGGCATCGCCGTCTGTCCGCTTAGTTATCAGTCAGAAGGCAATGGATATTGACGATGAAGTAGACCTTGTTGAGTGTACATTCAGCTGGTCAGTGAATTCTTTCATAAACCATACGATGAAAGGTTACAAGTTGAAATAAAACAAAAAAGTAGTACATATTCGTTTGTTACGTTAGCGTATTAAGTATATTCAAGGATGTTTTCTGACCACCAGTTGGAACGAATTTGGTCAAGGGCACGCGACGTGTCGCCAGTGTTTCCTGTCTCGTACAACAGTCTCGTGGGCCGTGAAAGATTAGCGATATTGCACCTGCTGCACGAGCCTGCACAGAGCACGTTGCATGCCATTGTTCAACAGAATGTACCAGCTGGAACACGATGCTTGTACAAAAACTGCCCTGGCACGCTTAGTAAAACCGGCCAATGTTCAGAGCGATGTGAACAGTCAGGTGCGAATGCCGTGCGCGACATTATGGAGTGTGAGAACTGTGATTATTATGGATTCCCGTGCACCACGTGCAATTGTAATATGTTCAGAAATAAATTAAAGCAATATTTGGAAGATTATTGAATGTGAATATTATATTTCCTGAGTTCTTTCCTCATCATGAAAAGTGTCACTTCCTTGTTCGGATACTCGCCCCATTTTTTGCGCAGCTTGCCGTCTATTTTCTTCGCGAGCCCAAAGTCAATAATTTGGAGCTGGTCGTTGTTGTCTAGCATTAGGTTGAGTGCGTTCCCGTCATTGTGAAGGATATCTAGGTCGTCCAGCTTTTTCATGATGTTGAACAAATCGTCCTGGAAACGCGAGTTCGACCTCTCGAGCACATCGACCAAGCGACACTGCATGGGCTCCATAAAAATACGTTTATTTTCGAGGTCTACGTGCATGACTTCTGGTGCAATACCCGCCTCGGCCGCTTTCTGCTGAAAATCTGCTTCGACTTGTATGCGTGCAGACGACTTGGTGCTCTTAAATTGCTTCATTGCCGCCCGCAAATTATTTGGGAATTCTACCAAGTAGACGACTCCCTGCGCACCATCTTTGCCCAATTGTTTTATCACTTCAAATTCGTCGCCGCTCATTTCATTGGCGAACGTTGTTTATATACACAATATCACAGTGTTTGGTGGCATTCGTCCATGATATCGAAAGATTCCCACGTTTTGTTTAATCGCAAGTTGACCAAGTTGTGTGTAAACCATGTCCATACCCGTACATCTTCAGGCGTCCTCACATAATCTAGAGGGTATGGATGTATTTCCAATAACGAGTTGAAATGTTCCCGACAGTCCAAACATGGGAAATTTTCTTTGTAGTCGAAGACGGTCTCTCTCAATTCTGGAACGCTTGAACAACGGTGTAAACGCTGCCAGTCATAGTTATACGATAACACTGGAACTGCGAGAAGAAGTAAAACCCACATCATCACGGTTCGAACGAAACATAGTATATACTCAAATGTTTCAAACATGCATGGATACTTTTTGGGAATTTTGTTCCGGGGTCAGGAAAAAGTTGTTACCGGACGAGAGCAACAAGGTTCAACGTTCCGAATCGCCTATCACTGTGTATGACGCTTACGATTGCTCAAACATAACCTGCATCAATTCAACCAAAGACATTTCGACCTGGAAAATCGTCAAAACAAAAACATACATGTACTGCATGTGTTCGCAAGATTGTTACGACGAATGGCTCAATCGTCCTTTCCAATCACCGTGGTCGTCACCTGTATATAAAATAAAGAACTCCACACAAGACATACCCCCTCTAGAACTCGAATAAAAAATATTATGTACATACTTACTTTATACTTGTCCAATCGACTATTGTATACTTGTTCTTGAAGGCTTTGAGTACATGATACTCACGCAACCTTCCCGGGTCAGAATCGAACGCGTCCTTGTCGGGTACCACTGGACGCAGGAAACCGGGGTGCACCATAAACTCTGTGGAGCCAAAACACGGACGCATCGAGGTCTGAATACGGTTCATCGTCATTTCGGAACCTGATATGCCCAATCCAACGAAACACAAGGGCGATTTCAAACCATGCCGCCCGTACATCAATCGGGCTTCGACAGCTCGAACATATCGGGTTTCGTACCGGCTCTTTTGACTCGTGTCGAGCCACACAAGGTCGTCAGGGTCTTGGTCGGGTATCCGAACATATTTGACACCCTTGTCTTTCAATATCGGTGCCAACACGGCCGGTACGCTCTTGGCCACGTGCACGTGTTGGTGTCCGTCGACACGCACTGGATACGCCCCGGTCAGTTCTTTAAACCGTTCTAATTGTGCGAGCGTTTCGGCTGCAATCTCTCTGAGCACGTCCTGTGTCTTTGGTAAAAACCAAAATTTCATTTTGTACAACAACTGTCCCTGTTCGTCCGCAATGTGTGTTGCGGTTGTGAGAGGTGTACCCTCAGACAAATTTAAATGGAGTCCTAACGGAAGTCCTATTTGTCTCGCTTGTAGCGCGGCCTTTGTTGCCGTGTCACCTGTGACCATGAGAGAGGCAGAACTTATGAGGCCCTCTGCATATGCTGAGAGAATGCCGCGGTCTCTCCTCTCACTGTATCCAAGGTCGTCGGCATTCACAATGACGTCCATGCCAACACCTCAAAGACACTATATATACTAAGCTCGACAACACAATCGTTCGTAAATCGCGGCCATTTGGGCCGCACGTTCCACTCTTGTGAGCGGTGCCATATGCCAGTATTCGTAGACCTTGGTGCGTTTCGATACCCTTGGGGAGTCGACGGGCGCATTCGGGCGTTTCTTGCACGGGTCTACTTTTTGTTTCTTGGTTGGTTGTTGGTCTTGGCTGTCCCTGCCTCTCTTGGTCATTGTCAACAAAAATGCTTTTTAAATAGGTCGTGCACCCCGTTTTGATTTAAAATGTTCGGCGGCTCGAACATGGGATGCCCTTGGCCTATTAACTGCGTTGTACCTCGATACGATATTTCGTGTTTCAAGTAGTTTACCCTACTTTGTAAAAGTCGTGCGCACAGGGATAGTTCTTCCAGGCTTGTTGCGTTTAAAATGTTCATTCTTAATTCTTGTAGTTTGGGGTCGTCCATGGCACCCCGTTTCCACACTGTTATATACCGAAATCCGACGAATTGTACGTCACATACTATTTAAGAGATTCGAAAATGTACGTCATATGCGAATGTAGCAATGAAGCATAGGATTATTATCAGAAACGAGTCAGTACCGTGTGTATGAGCTCGTTTCCGAAATAGAATATTTTTAGAATATGTGAAAACTAGAATACCAGAGAGATTAAAAACAGAAAACACAAGCGGGTTTGAAAAGTATTACTTTTCCCCCACCGCCCACACACACACATGGGAAGGTAAGTACTCTCTACAATTGGTTTAACTCACAATGACTTTTTCCACACAAGTACAGAATAAGTTGAAACTTCAATGACGGACGAAATATGAACAAGAACTCCACACCACACATTTTTTGCCCACTTAGCTCAGTCGGTAGAGCGCAAGACTTTTAATCTTGTGGCCGTGGGTTCGACTCCCACAGTGGGCACCTCCTCGTTAGTCTAGGTGGTTAGGATACTCGCCTTTCACGCGAGGGGCACGGGTTCGAGTCCCGTACGAGGAATTTTTAGCTCTTTAGTGCAATGGTAGCACGCCGGTACTTATCAGCCACCACCGGAGATGCAAGTTCGATTCTTGCAAGAGCTTACCGTCCAACATGACGTTATAAACTGTGACAGTCCTATAGTGTAGTGGTAAGCACATCGGTAGTTTAAACCGAAAACGGAGGTTCGATTCCTCCTAGGACTTGTGGTTGGGACGCTAACCATCGACGTTGGCACTCAAAGGTCAAAGTCGTTAAAAAGTAATACCACAGACGTGTGGGGGTGAGGACTGCGCAACCTTGCTCAATATAACATAGACTGCGTGCGCGCGCGGCGATATCTCCGGCTGTTTTTTATTATAAATCCTTGCATCGTGATGCAGGTATGTCTATTGTGTCTAGGGATAAGACACGCGAATAGAATCCGCTCTGTTAGTGTAGACGGTCAGCACGTGGGTCTTTGAAACCTGAGTCCTGGGTTCGAATCCCAGACGGAGCAGCGCGTATTTTTAGCTCGTTGGTGCAATGGTAGCACACCGGTACTAAAACCCTCACCGGAGATGCAAGTTCGATTCTTGCATGGGCTTTTGCCCTCAGCACGGCGTAAAAAGGCTTCACAGGTGCGTTTTGTTTTTGGGTATGTTTGTTTTGCATGTGACTAACCATACAGAGTGCTGGATATCACTGTAAACTGTCTCCCGCTTGGCTAGCTCAGTTGGTCAGAGCATCCGACTGTTAATCGGGGGGTCGCTGGTTCAATCCCAGCGCCGAGCGTACGTAGCAAGGTGCCGCAGTCTGGTCGACCGGGGGAGGCTTAAGACCTCTTGGGCGAGAGCTCCGCACGGGTTCAAATCCCGTTCTTGCTACATTTTTTTAGCCCTATACGCGAGTGGTATAGCGGGTGGTCATAAGAACCACTGTACATAGGTTCGAACCCTATTGGGGCTTTCATCCCGAGCACGATGTAAAAAGGCTCCTTTTTAGCAGCTTAGCTCAGTTACGTAGAGCGCCGGTGCATATTACCGGAGGTCACAGGTTCAATTCCTGTAGCTGCTTTTGGAACTATAGCTCAGTGGCAGAGCGAACGATTGCAGTTCGTT
>Ga0209631_10001177_pt1 | contig 34310 bp, 33 predicted proteins | sample COG_08_FD_184752 | JGI IMG/M metagenome (GOLD analysis project Ga0209631, IMG submission 184752) | Pelagic Microbial community sample from North Sea - COGITO 998_met_08 (SPAdes) (version 2) | ecosystem: Environmental > Aquatic > Marine > Neritic zone/Coastal water | place: Helgoland, sampling... | reverse complement strand
TTTAAAAAAGATGACTCTAGAAAATCTAGTTTTGGGGATAAGAAAAAATTCTTTAAAAAAGATGACTCTAGAAAATCTAGTTTTGGGGATAAGAAAAAACTACCTGGCTTTACAAATAACCCAAAATATTTTGGAAGGAAACCATCAGATAATTCATCAGTAGAATTTGATAAAAAAGGTTTTGGGTTTAAAGGAAAGAAAAAATTTAAAAGTAGAAAAAGTAGACCTAAAAATTTTACTTTTAAAAAACACAGTCAAAAAAGAACTAAAATTTAGGATTTTTTAGATTTTTCCTTTTTGAGCTTTCTTTTTTCTTTTAAACTTAATTTAGGTTTTTTGTTAACACTTGAGTCTTTAAACGACTTTCCACTATATCTTTTTGACATATTTTTAATTTTATATCATTTTAATAAAAAAATACTTTTTCATTTCAATTTAAATTAGATTATTTTAACTACTGTGAGTAAATAAAAAAAAACCCCCAAAACTTTCATTTCGAGGGTTTAACTTTATCTAGGTAAATAGACTGTTTGGAAGGGGATTACATTCACACACCTATTACGCCAATACTCACTTATTTAAGAAGTTCATTGAGAAGTTCATTGAAAGAATGGTCGCAATAGAAAGCACTTAGAAAGATGACCTCTTAGTTGGTTGTTTGAAATAAAATATTGGGTTAAAATCATCTAATGAAAAAAATATCTCTATATGTCTTTCTGGGTTTAATGTTTTGCAATGTTAGTTTTGGAGGCATTTTATCAGAGGTTCTTAAAAAATTTGAAAAAACTTCAACCAGTTGTGTGAAAGGTGATTGTGAAAATGGTTATGGAACCTTTGTATTAAAAGATGGATCTAAGTACGTTGGAGAATTTAAAAATAGTTTACCATACGGACAAGGAACTGAAACAGATCCAGATGGAGACAAATACGTTGGAGAATGGAAAGAAGGTTTTAAGCATGGACATGGATATCGAACACATTCAAATGGAGACAAATACGTTGGAGAATGGAAAAAAAATCAATATCATGGACAAGGGACTTATACATGGGGGAATGGTAATAAATATTCTGGAGAACATAGAAATGGTTTAGCACATGGATATGGAACTTTTACATGGGCAGACGGACAAAAATACGTTGGAGAATGGAAAGAAGATCAATATCATGGACAAGGGATATTCTATTATGGGGATGGAAGAAGTGATAAAGGTATCTGGAAAGATAGTGAATTAGTTGAACGCAATTAATTAAATCAAAAACTATCTCATTCTGTTTTAAACTTCCCTTATAATTTCTAAAAATAAATGTGATGAGTAATATGTAATTTTATATTACAGAGTATCTTGAAATAGTTATTTATCGTCTTTTAGATTTAATTTTAATGGGAGAACCGTATTTATTTTTCTTATTCTCACCCTCGGTTGCACACCATATAACCACTAATACTATACCAATTATAGTAATATAAAGTAATTGCCACCAACCTGATCTATTAATATCATGTAATCTTCTCGTCGTAACAGCAAATGAAGGTAGCAGCACCCCAACTGAAAATATTAAATTTATAGGTCCATAACTTTCAACAGAATATCCCAAGATCATAACATCAATTATCACTGTAATAATGCCACCTAGAAAAGTAAAAAGGCAGAAAAACCAAAACTCTGATCTTAATGCTCTTCCAGAAAAATCTGCATATTTATTAAAGCAAGTTTTTATTGATGTTTGAAGATCCACAATTAAACAGTATTAAAAAAAAACTAAATTGTCCAACAATAATAACCTTAAAAGTTCATTGAACGTTCATTGTAAGGTTCATTGAAGATTTTGAGAGCAGACATAAAAAAAGGGCAGTAAATACTGCCCTTTTAAAATTTTATTTAGAAAGCGTGGGATTACATACCCATGCCACCCATGCCACCCATGCCACCCATGCCACCCATTCCACCAGGCATTCCACCTGGGGCACCACCAGCATCTTTGTCATCAGGTTTATCAGCAATCATTGCCTCTGTTGTTACAAGTAGTCCAGAAATCGAGGCAGCATCTTGTAAAGCTGTTCTTACAACTTTAACAGGATCTATGATACCTTTTGAAAACATATCAACATATTCCTCATTCTGAGCGTCGTAACCTTGACTTTTTTTGCTTTGTTCAAGTAATTTTCCAACTACTACAGAACCATCAACTCCAGCATTTAAAGTAATTTGTCTGATAGGGGCCTGCAAAGCTTTAGCTACTAAATCTACTCCAGCTTTTTGATCATCACCTTTAACCTTAAGTTTAACTAGATCTTGTGAGGCATATAAAAGAGCACAACCACCACCAACTACTATTCCTTCTTCAACAGCAGCTCTTGTCGCGTTAAGAGCATCTTCTACTCTATCTTTTCTTTCTTTAACCTCTACCTCAGTTGCTCCACCAACTTTAATTACAGCAACTCCACCAGCAAGTTTTGCTAATCTTTCCTGAAGTTTTTCTCTGTCATAATCAGAAGTTGTTTCGTTAACTTGTTGTTTAATTTGAGCACATCTAGCTTCAATATCAGATTTTTTCCCTGTTCCACTAATAATAGTACTATTATCTTTATCTACTTTCACTCTTTTACAAGAACCAAGATCTGTAAGTTTAACATTTTCAAGCTTAACACCCAAGTCTTCAGAGATTACCTGACCACCTGTTAAGATTGCAATGTCTTCAAGCATAGATTTTCTTCTATCTCCAAAACCTGGAGCTTTAACAGCAACAACTTTTAAACCACCTCTTAGTTTATTTACTACAAGAGTTGCTAGAGCTTCTCCCTCAACATCTTCAGAAATAATCATTAATGGTCTTCCAGCTTGAACAACAGCTTCTAAAAGTGGAACCATTGGCTGTAAGTTTGTTAATTTCTTTTCATGTAACAAAATAAAAGGATTTTCTAACTCAGTAGTCATTTTATCTGCATTTGTAATAAAATATGGTGAAAGATACCCTCTATCAAACTGCATACCCTCAACTACATCTAACTCAGTCTCTATTCCTTTTGCTTCTTCGACAGTTATAACACCTTCATTACCAACCTTTTGCATTGCTTTTGCAATCATGTTACCAATTTCTTTATCACCATTAGCAGAAATTGTTCCAACTTGAGCAATTTCATCACTATCTTTTACTTTTTTTGCTGAAGCAATCAAACTTGCTTTAACATTTTCAACTGCAGCATCTATTCCTCTTTTAACATCCATAGGATTCATGCCTGCTGTTACATATTTTATACCCTCTTTAACAATTGCTTGGGCTAAAATGGTTGCAGTGGTTGTACCATCACCAGCTTCTTCATTTGTTTTGCTAGCAACTTCTTTTACCATCTGAGCACCCATGTTTTCAAATTTATCTTCTAGATCAATTTCTTTAGCAACTGAAACACCATCTTTAGTTATTCTTGGTGCACCATAGGATTTATCTATAACAACATTTCTACCTTTTGGACCAAGTGTAACTCTTACAGTATCAGCTAAAATATTAACACCTCTCATCATCGCCGCTCTTGCTTCAGAGTCGAATTTTACAACTTTTGACATTTTATTTTCTCCTTTAAATTAAAATTATTTACCTGAAATACCCATAATGTCAGACTCTTTCATTATGCTGTATTCCTTACCACTGATTTTGATTTCAGTCCCAGACCATTTGCCAAAAAGAACTTTATCTCCAACTTTTACATCCATTGGAATTATCTTTCCATCTTCAGTTTTTGCACCACCACCAATGGCTATTACTTTACCCTCTTGAGGTTTTTCTTGTGCTGTATCTGGAATAATTATTCCTCCAGCAGTCTTTTCGCTGCTATCTAAAACTTCTATTAATACTCTATCGTGTAACGGTTTAAATTTCATAAATTCTCCTTTTAATATGCGACTCATATAGCTATTTGCTTTACTATTTCAAGGCCAGGTAAGAAAAATAAGTAGGGTAAAAAACGAGAAATTGTATATTTTATGGGTTATACCTCCCTTTATGGCTAAAAATCTAGATAAAGAAGGATTAAAATCAATTGTTAGAAATTATGACATATTTTATATTGATTTGTGGGGAGTTATTCATAATGGAATAACTCTTCATAAAGACGCAATAGAAACTTTAATCGAGCTTAGTAAAAATAAAAAAGAATATGTTCTTTTAACCAACGCTCCAAGACCAAACGATACTGTAAAAATTTTTTTAGAAAAGATGGGTATGAAAAAAGAAATTAGAGAAAAAGTGTACTCATCAGGTGAAGCAGCATTAAATTACTTAAAAAAAAACTATCTAAATAAGGACTTTTATCATGTAGGGCCATCAAGAGATTTTGATTTATTCATAGATTTTAAAAAAAATAAAATAACTAATATTAATCAAAGTTCTTACTTGTTGTGCACAGGATTATTCAAAGAATATGACGAAGATTTAAATTATTATAAAGAGCTATTTAAAGAGAACCTAGATAAAAAAATGATTTGTACAAATCCTGATTTGATTGTTGATAGAGGCAACAAAAGAGAACTATGTGCAGGTTCTGTAGCTTTAGTATTTGAAAAAATGGGTGGTGAAGTGATATATTTTGGAAAACCATTTCCAGAGGTTTATAATCAGTCAATTAATAACAAAAATAAAAAAGTTTTATCAATTGGAGATAATTTAAATACAGATATTAAAGGTGCCAATCTTTTAAATTTTGATTCATTGCTAATATCAAGTGGTGTGCATAAAAAGGAAATAGAAAAAGAAGGAATAGAGAAAGTTTCAAAAAAATATGAAACTGTTGTAAATTTTATTCAAACAGAACTTAAGTGGTAAAAATATGAAATTGTATAAAGATTTTAATATTTCTAAAAGTCATAAAAAATCTTTAATTTTAATTGGAAATTTTGATGGCATTCATTTGGGTCATCAAAGATTATTTAAATTAGCAAATAAATATAAGAAAAAATTTAAATTAAAGATTGGAGTTGTTACTTTTGATCCAATGCCAAAAATGTATTTTAATAAAAAGATCAAAAACTTTAGACTTTCAAGCATTAGTCAAAAAAATAAAATAATGAGTAGCTTGGGAGTAGATTTTGTAGTTACAAAAAAGTTTGATAAAAACTTTTCTAAAACAAAATCTAATTTTTTTATTAAAGAAATTATATATAAAAAATTAGAAGCAAAATATATATTTGTAAGCAACAACTTTAGGTTTGGAAACAATAGAGAGGGAAACGTTAAACAATTGACAAAAAGTGAAAAAACTTACAATTACAAAATAGTAAAACCTCAACCATTGTCATTAGATAAAAAAATTATATCATCAACATATATTAGATTTTTATTAGAGAAAGGTAAGTTAAAAAAAGCAAATAAAGCATTAACACGCAATTGGTCAATTGAGGGAATAGTTAAAAGGGGAAGGCAACAAGGAAAAAAAATTGGTTTTCCGACATGCAATATAGATATCAAGGATTACATTATTGCAATGCCAGGTGTATATGCAGTGAAAGTTTATAGAAAAAATTCAAAAAAATCTTTAAAAGCCATAGCAAACCTTGGTTATAGGCCTACTTTTAATCAAAAGAAAATTTTATTAGAGGTTCATATTTTTAATTTTTCTAGCAATCTTTATAATAAGTATTTATCAGTTGAATTTGTTAAATTTATAAGAAAAGAAAAAAAATTTAAGAATATTAATCAGTTAAGAAAACAAATTCAAAGTGATCTAACGATAGCTAAAAAAAGTTAAAATGACTAAAGAAAATATAAATTTACCAAAAACTGCTTTCTCAATGAAAGCAAATCTGCAAACTAGAGAACCAGAAATTTTAGATTATTGGAAAAAAATTGATCTTTATCAAGAGTTGAGAAATTCAAGTAAGGGGAAGAAAAAATTTATACTTCATGATGGTCCACCTTATGCAAATGGAAATATTCATATGGGTACTGCTCTTAATAAGATTCTTAAAGACATTATTGTTAAGTTTCATCAAATGAACGGAAAAGACTCAGTTTATGTACCAGGATGGGATTGCCACGGACTCCCTATTGAATGGAAAATTGAGGAAGAATATAAAAAAAATAAAAAAAATAAAAATGAAGTTCCAATAACTGAATTTAGAAAAGAATGTAGAGCATTTGCAGAAAAATGGATTAAAGTTCATAAAGATCAATTTAGCAGACTAGGTGTTATTGGGGATTGGAAAAATAATTACTCTACGATGAGCTTTGATGCGGAAGCTCAAATTGTAAGAGAGCTTGGCAAATTTTTAAAAGAAGGAAGTTTATACAGAGGATTTAAACCAGTACTTTGGTCAACGGTTGAAAAAACTGCCCTTGCCGATGCAGAAGTTGAATACCAGGATCATAAATCAGATACAATCTATACCGCATTTCCAGTAAAACAATCTGATTTAAAAGATTTAGAAGGATGTGATATAATTATTTGGACCACAACACCTTGGACCATACCCGCAAACAAAGCTTTAGCTTACAATGAAGCATTAGATTATCTAATAATTCAAATTAATGATCTAGGAGACTTTGAAAATAGAAAAATCATAATTGCAGAAAAGTTATTAGATTCAATGATTAATGATTGCGATATTAAAAAATTCAAAAAGGTTAAAAAAATTAAAGGTAAAGAATTCAAAAATACAATTTGTAATCATCCATTTTTAGGTCTTGGCTATGATAATGATATTCCAATGTTAGAAGCTAGATTCGTAACAACAGAGCAGGGTACTGGCATTGTGCACTGCGCACCAAGCCATGGTCCTGATGATTTTAATCTTTGTTTGAGTCATGGAATAAAAGCGGTTGAAACAGTTGATGGTGATGGAAAGTATACAAAAATTCTCCCTATGTTTGAGGGAATTCACATTTTTAAAGCAAATCCAATTGTCATTCAAAAATTAAAAGAACAAAAAAAATTACTATTTAATGGTGAATTAGTTCATTCCTATCCACACTCCTGGAGATCTAAGGCTCCATTAGTTCATAGAGCTACACCACAGTGGTTTATTTCAATGGAAAGTCATGGTCTCAGAAAAAAAGCCCTAAAAGCGCTTGATGACACTACTTTTTACCCAGACAAAGGTCGAGAAAGAATAAAAGCAATGATTGAAACAAGACCAGATTGGTGTGTTTCAAGGCAAAGAGTTTGGGGTGTTCCGTTACCAATATTCGTTCACAAGAAAACCAAAGAAATTCTGGTTGATGAAGAGGTTAATGAAAATATAGCATCTATTTACGAGAAAGAAGGGTCAGATTGTTGGTTCTCAGATAATCCTCAAAGATTTTTAGGAAACAAATATAAAGCAGAGGATTACAATAAAACGAGTGATATTGTTGAAGTATGGTTTGATAGTGGGTGCACTCACTCATTTGTTTTAGAAAAAAGAAAAGATCTACAATGGCCAGCATCAATGTATTTAGAAGGATCTGATCAACATAGAGGTTGGTTTCATTCATCATTATTAGAATCATGTGGCACAAGAGGTCGAGCTCCATATGAATCAATTTTATCACATGGTTTTGTAGTTGATGGAAAAGGTTTTAAAATGTCTAAATCTTTAGGAAATGTAATTGCTCCTGAGGATATATTAAAAAAATATGGTGCGGATATTCTAAGAATATGGGTGGCATCATCAAATTACGAAGAAGATTTAAGAATAGATTTTTCTATTTTAGAGCAACATGCTGACTCGTATAGAAAGATCAGAAATACTTTCAGATATTTGTTGGGAAATTTAAATGATGAATTTGTTAAAATTGATCTAGAAAATTTAGATTTAAATGAATTTCCAGAATTAGAACAATATATGCTTCATAAAATTTATGAGTTAAATAAAAATTTTAAAAGTTATTTCGAATCATATGATTTTCATAATTTATATAAAGAACTATTAAATTTTTGCACTGTAGATTTATCTGCATTTTATTTTGATATTAGGAAAGACTCTTTATATTGTGACTCAAAAGATTCAAAAAGAAGAAAAAGCTGTATTATTTTGCTAAATATTATTCTAGAAACATTACTAAAATGGTTTGCACCAATTCTTTCTTTTACAACTGAAGAAATATTTATTTTAATGAATAAAAAAAAAAAGAGCATTCACTTAGAGAAGTTCGTTGAAGTACCAAACTCATTTGTAAATACAAAATTAAATGAAAAATGGATAGAGTTAAAAAAAATTAGAGATATTTGTAATATTAGTATTGAAGCTAAAAGAGCAAGTAAAGAAATAGGATCAAGTCTTGAAGCTAGTTTAACTATTAGCTTAAACGAAAACTTATTTAAGTTAACAGAAAATATAAACTTTTCTGAACTGTGCATTACTTCTAGTGCAAAAATTGAAATAAAAGATTTAAAAGAAGTTGGAGTTAGAACAATTAAAGCAGAGGGAATCAAATGTCCAGTTTGTTGGAAAATAAATAAAGAAAAATGTAAAAGACATTAGATTAGAATTAAATAATATTATGATCCAAAAAAATTTGAAAAGTATTTTGATCAATACAGTAATAGTATTAACTATTTTTTTTATAGATAGGGCTTCTAAAATTTATATTCTCAACATAGAAGAAATAAAAGGTGTTGTAGATGTATATATAAACCCATATTTAAACTTTTATCTTATATGGAACAATGGAATAGCATTTGGTTTTTTGTCCTTTGATCAGAGTGCTGCCTATAATTTTATCACTCTAATTATAGCAGTTATTACATTTGTGATATTATTGATGATATGTAGATCAAGTGGTAAAAATTTGTATTTTTTAATATTTATTTTGGGAGGTTCTTTCGGTAATCTTTTTGATAGAATATATTATTCAGCAGTACCTGACTTTATTGATTTTCATATTAGTGACTTTCACTGGTTTATTTTTAATGTTGCAGATATATTTATAACGATCGGTGTGTTATGCCTTATTTTGGATGAAATATTTTTTAATAAGAGGGTTAAGAATGAAATTAAATAAATCAATATTATTTTTTTTACTACTTGGAGTTTCACTGTCTGCATGCCAGTCAGTAAAAGAAACTCTTTCTAATAAAAAAAAAGCTAATACGAATGAATTTTTAGTTAAAAAAAAAGATCCTTTAATAATGCCACCTGATTATGAAAAATTACCAGTGCCCCAAGATCAAAAGGATGATCCTATAGATGAGAAAAATGAGATTGATTTTTCTAAGATATTAGAAAAAACAAATAAATCTAAAAATAATAATAAAGACAATTCTCTTGAAAAATCTATATCAAAAATACTTAAAAATAATTAATGCTAACAAAAAATATTGAGTTTAAAAATTTTAAACTATCTTTAAATGACATAAAAATTAAAAAAGATCTTAATGCTTTTCTTGACACAAAAAGTGAAGTAATAAAATCTTTAACACCATCATATCAATACTCATATTCAAAAAAAAAACTTAATGTTTATAAAAAAAATTCAATTATAAGGATAATTGGAATGGGAGGATCTATCCTTGGAACTGAAGCGATCTATAGCTTTCTTAGAAATAAAGTAAAAAAAAAGATTATCTTTATTAATAACTTAAAATCAAATTTAAAAAAAATAAAAAATGAAAAAAAAATTACTAACATAATTGTATCTAAATCAGGTAACACACTTGAAACAATCTCTAATGTTAACGTTTTAATAAAAAAAAATAGAAAAAATATTTTTATAACAGAAAAAAATAACAACTATTTAAGTGAGCAAGCATTAAAATTAAAAGCAGAAATTATAAATCATAATAATTATATAGGAGGAAGATACTCAGTATTATCAGAAGTTGGAATGTTGCCAGCAGAGTTAATGGGCTTAAAAGAAAAAAATTTTAAACAATTAAATAATTTAATTAAGAATAATAACTTTATAAAGTCATTAACAGCTAATGTTAGGAATATAATTTACTTTAATAAAAAGAAAAAATTTAATTCCATTATACTTAATTATGATGAGACATCTGATAATTTATTTAAATGGTATCAACAATTAGTTGCTGAAAGTTTAGGAAAAAAAAGAAAGGGAATTTTACCAATTATTTCGTCTATGCCAAAAGACAATCATAGCTTGATGCAACTTTATTTAGATGGGCCAAACAAAAATTTTTTCACTTTTTTTTATGTAAAAGAAAAACAATCTTCTAAGATTATTAATAACAATATCATGCCATCTTTTAATTACTTAAAGAATAAAGATTTCAATCAAATAATATTTTCACAAAAACTAGCAACAGAAAATGTATTTTTGAATAAAAAGATACCATTTAGAAGTTTCAATATAAAAAGTAGAGATGAAAAAACTTTGGGTGAACTGTTTTGTTTTTTTATTTTAGAAACTATATTACTTGGAAGAGCGTTAAAAGTTAATCCATTCGATCAACCATCAGTAGAATTGATAAAAAAAGAAACAAAAAAAATATTAATTTAAGAATAATTTCCAAAAATTATCTTAGAAATACCATAAATTTTTTCATCAATAATGTTGAACTCATTAGGATAATCGTCTTTTTCTTTTTTATGCCTATGAATAATTATAATTCCATTTTTATTTAAAATATCTGATTTAATGACTTTACTCAGTAACAAAGAAAGATTTTTTTCTTTATATGGAGGATCTATAAAAATTATATCAAATTTTTTATCAAATTTTTGAAAATCTAAAGTTGAAAATACATCTTCTTCAATTATTGAAGAGCAATTTTGATAATTAAGATTAGAAATATTTTTTTTTAAAATTGGTAAAACATTTTTGTAATTTTCAATAAAAGTCAAAAAACTAGAGCCTCTTGACAAACATTCTAATCCAAAAGACCCCACACCTGAAAATAAGTCTAAAATATTTGAGTTTTTAAGATTAATCTTAAATTTTTTAGAATGAAGAATTATATTGAATATAGACTCTTTAGTTAGATCTTTAAGAGGTCTAGTAGTCATATCCTTTGGTTCAAGGATTTTTTTTCCCTTAAAATTCCCAGATATTATTCTCATTAATTAATTACTTTATGTCCAATATCTTTACGAAAGAAACCACCATCCCAATTTAATGATTTAATTAATTGATGAGTCTTAGACCTGCTCTTTAAAAAATCATCTGATAAACTTACAAAATTTAAAACTCGACCACCAACGGCATATATTTTTCCCTGATCTTCATTTGTACTAGCGTGATAGCAATAATCATTTTTATTAAGAACAATTTTATTAATATCTTTAATTAAAACATTTTTTTTAAAATTTTCAGGATATCCATTGGAACAGAGAACGGTACACAGACTTTTTTTATTATGCCATTTTATTTCAACTTCATTTAATTTTTCAGTGCAACATGCAATAAAAATATCAAATAAATCTGAATTAAGTTTTGGTAAAATCGTTTGACACTCTGGATCCCCCATTCTTACATTATATTCAATTAAATATGGTTCATTTTTAACAATCATTAGTCCAGCGTACAAAAACCCTTTATAAGACGTTTTCATATCATGAAGTGCTTTTAAAGTCGGTCTGATTATTTTGTCTAATATTTTTTTTTCAAGTTCCATGTTGATAAGTCTTGATGGAGAATAAGCACCCATACCACCCGTATTTTTTCCCATATCACCTTCTAGAACTCTCTTGTGATCTTGAGCAGTTTCAAAATTTTTAATTGTTTTACCATCACTTACAATGAAAAAACTCATCTCTTCACCCTCAAGAAACTCTTCAATAAGTAAATTTTCAGCCTTACCAAACTTGCCATCAAATATTTCTTGAGCAGCAAGTAGGGCCTCATCTTTATTGTTGCAAATATAAACACCTTTACCAGAAGCAAGTCCATCTGCTTTTATTACAAGGGGGTAATTGGTTTTTTCTATAAATTTTGTTGTCTTATTTATTTCTTTAAAAATACCAAATTTAGCAGTTGGAATATTATATTTTTTACAAATATTTTTAGTAAAAATTTTAGATCCTTCAAGCTGGGAAGCTACTTTATTAGGTCCAAAAACTTTTATATTATGGCTCTCTAAAAAATCAACCAACCCAAGAACCAAAGGTTTTTCAGGACCAACCACGACTAATTCAATTTTATTTAATATTATAAAATCCTTAACTTCATTAAAGTTTTCAATATCTAGACTAATATTCTTTGCGATTAGTGAGGTTCCAGCATTACCAGGAATACAATATATTTCATTAACTTTTTTAGAAGAACTTAAAGCATGGCACATAGCATGCTCACGACCACCACTTCCTATTATTCCAACTTTCATGTATTAGTATATAAACTAAAAATGAATAAAAAATTAGCTAAAATAAAATATTTACCAAATAATTTTCAAATCATTGAACAAGGAGATCATGTTATTTGTGCTGTTTCTGGTAAAATTATTAAATTAGAAGAGTTAAATTATTGGAATGTAGAATTACAGGAACCATATTACTCTTATGTTGAAGCATCTCAAAAAAGAGAAATTAGCTAAATTTATATTTATTTCCAACGATTATGAGACCAAATCCATTGCTCTGGATTCTCCAAAATCATTTTTTCTAATAATGAATTTAAATTTTCGGTAATAGTTTCAATAGTGTCTTCATTTAAATAATTTAGTGGCTTATGAATAGTTAGTTTAAAATTTATTTTATCTTTTCTTTCAATATATATTGGTACAACTTTACAATTAAATTTTTTTACAAATTGAGCAGGAATAGTAGTTGTTAACGCTTTATGATTAAAGAAATTAGATTTTATGCCTTGAGATACTCTTTGGTCAATCATTAAAGCGATAGATGATCCTGTCTTGAAAAAAGATAAAAGTTGTTTTGTACCAGATATTCCTTTCTTAATTTGTTTTTTGCAAATATATTTTATTCTAATTTTTTCCATAACAAAATTTAAAAATTTATTATTAAGTGGTCTATAAACTGCCGCGAGGTTAACACCTGATTTTTCTAAGTGCATAGCCATTAATTCAAAATTATTGAAGTGTCCCGATATAAATATAACTGGTTTATTATCTCTTTTTATTTCTTCAAGTATTTCTTGACCATTTATTATTAAATTGTCATTTAAAATATTATTTCTAAAATCTTTAATAAAAACATATTCAGCTAAAATTCTTCCATAATTATTCCACATATTATGAATAATTTTTTTAATTTCTTTTTCTTTTAAATCAGGTATTGCTCTAAGTATATTTAATCTAATTATTTTTTTTGATCTAAAAAAAGGGCCAATCAAAGAAAAAATTTTTCCAGAAGTTGCTGATGCGATTTTTAAACCCAAAATTTTGAAAATTATAAAAAAAATTATGATTATTAAAAATTGAATAAAATATTTTACTAAACTCATAAATTTTTTTGTATAAAATCGATTAATTCTTTTTCTTCTTTAATTTTAAGTTCCATTTTTACATATCTTATATAGTCTATATTTTGACAATCTGATGCTTTAATTCTCTCATAGTCTTTTTCAGTTGTAAGAATTTTTGCATTAAAGTCATTTGAAATATCTATAATTTTTTTTATATTTTTGTAGTTATAGTTGTAATGATCTGGGAATTCTAAAAATTTAACTATATTAAAATTATTATAAATAAGAGTTTTAAAAAAATTTTTTGGAAAACCTATACCAGCAAATGCAATATATTTTTCTTTTTTATCAAATGAGTTTAAATTAATTAAATTGTATTCAGATTTAAATATTTTTATATCTTTTTTGTATTTCTTAATTTGTGTTATTATATCATTCATATTTTCGGCATCACCATTTAAAAAAACTGCATCATACTTTTTTAAACTATTAACTTTTTCTCTCAAGGGACCAGCAGGAATTAACATTCCATTTCCAATAAAAATATTTGTATTAAAGCATACAAATTTTAAATTATAGTTTATCGAGTCATCTTGTAATCCATCATCAAAAATAGCCACATCGTAAAATTTATTCGCTTCTAATAATGAATTTTCTCTTTTAGAGTATGATAAAACTTTTCCATATTTTTTTAATAATTTTTCTTCATCAAAAGTTTCGGAGTGGTTTTTTTTAATAAATACAGTGCGATATTTTAAATCATTTAATATTTGGCTTATTTTAATTGCTGAAGGTGTTTTTCCAGTTCCACCCAAATAAATATTCCCAACACAAATAGTTTTAATAGTGTAATTTTTGCTCTTGTTATTATGTTTTTTACTTTGTCTTAAAAAGTTATTAATTACCAATGGTACAGTTAGTAACAATAATAAAAAGGAGAATATAGTAGGTTTTTTCTTGTCCCAAAATTTAGGTTTATTAAATTTCATTTTTTGTTGACAAAAAAGTTTACTTCTTTTAGCGTTGAATTTAAAATTTTATTACCTAAAATTTTAATTTTTAAACTTTTATTGTTAAAATTTTTCTTAGATTTGAATATTTTATCAATATTATTAATTATTTGGTTTGTATTATTTACTTTAGTAGAAGCATTATACTTATTTAGAAGTTTATAAATTTCTTGAAAATTAGAAACATTTGGTCCATGTAAAATTTTACAACCATATCTTACTGCTTCTAGTGGATTTTGCCCACCATGCCGAATCATTGACCCACCAAGAAATACAATTTTACAAACTTTAAAAAAAGATTTTGTTTCACCATATGTGTCAACTAAATATATATCTGTATCCTTATTAATTCTTTTTTTTTTACTATGTAGATGTACTTTAAGATTTAATTTATCTATTTCTTTAAGGATGGTTCTTATTCTATCAATATGTCTTGGTATAATAATAGTTAACACATTTTTATATTTTAACTTAAGTTCTTTATGAACCATAGCGGCGTAATTTTCTTCAATATTGTGAGTACTAGAAGCGCACCAAATTCTTTTAGATAAAAAAAATTTTTTTAAATAGTCATTTAATACAAATTCTTTTTTTTCAGTTTGCGAAAATTTAAGATTTCCAATATTTTTAATGTTTTTAACTCCTAACAATTTAAGATATTTTTTAGATTCTATACTAGATGGGAAACAGGTATCAAATTGTCGAAAAAATATTTTTGCACTTAAAATAAATTTATTCCATCTGTTAAATGATTTTTTAGTTATTCTTGCATTTAATAGTAATAGAGAAATAGGTTTTTTTTTTATATTTAAAATCATGTTTGGCCATATTTCAGAGTCAATAAAAATAGCAAGCGAAGGTTTCCAATAATTTAAAAATTTTTCTGTGTGATAATTTGTATCGATTGGAAAAAATTGATGAATAGTTTTTTTTAAATTTAAATTTTTTAAAATTTTTGATGAGCTTAATGTGTTTGAAGTAATTAATATTTGAGAAATTTTTTTATTTTTTTCAAGTTTTTCTATTAAAGGTATGACACTTAGTATTTCTCCAACACTTGCACCATGAAACCATATAAGTTTCCCCTCTATTCTTTTATTTGAAAAAAAACAAAATTTTTCTTTAAATCTTATAGGATGTTCCTTCTTTTTTATTAATCTAATTAAAATTATTAGTGGGGAAAATATTAATATAAGATTAATTAACAACCTATAGACTGCTATCATCAATTCTTTTTTAATTGTTTTTCGTAAAAGTTTTTATAAATGTTGGAGCTTTCCAAAAGTTCTTTATGGTTACCATTAGCAATAATTTCACCAGCGTTTACAACATAAATTTTATTTGCATTAAGAATTGTTGACAGCCTATGAGCTATTACAACTGTTGTTTTATTTTTTGTTAATAAATTAATTGCATTTTGTATTTTATTCTCCGTATCTGAGTCTAGAGAGGAAGTTGCTTCATCTAATAGAATGATTGAACTCTTTTTTAGCATTGCTCTAGCTATGGAAAGTCTTTGCTTTTCACCACCAGATAATCTAACTCCATTTTCACCAATAACAGTCTCATATTTATGTGGCAGTTTTTGTATAAATTCGTCTGCAAATGAATTTTTAGAGGCTAAAAAGATTTCATCTTCAGATGCGTCTAGTTTGGCATATAAGATGTTATTTCTAATTGTGTCATCAAACAAAGTTGTTTCTTGACTTACTATTGAAATATTTTCTCTTAAAGAATTGAGGTTTGCTTTATAGATTGACTGATTATCAATTAAGATATCACCAGCGTCACAATCATAGAACCTAGGTATAAGATTCAAGATGGTTGATTTTCCAGCACCACTTAATCCAACTAATGCTGTCATTTTTCCACCTGTTAATTCTAGATTTGCAGATTTAAGTACAATATTTTCTTTAGTCTCATATTTGAAGGTAACACTTTTAAAATTTATACTTGCTTCACTTATATTTAAACTAGGCAAGTGTGGATTAGCTCTAATATTATTTTCTAAATCGACAACAGGTAATATTCTTTTTGCAGAAGCCACACCTTGGCTTATGCCTAATGTAAGTCCTGCAAGCGATCTAACAGGTTGGTAGGCCATCATCATTGCAGCTAAGAATGAAAAAAAATTATTTATTTCTAGTTCTTCGCTTTCAATAAGTTTTCCAGAGTAAAAAATTAAAGATGCTATCATGATTCCAGTCAAAACTTCCATTATGGGAGTTGATCTATGGAAAACGATAGTCATTTTTTTTGCTTTTGCTTTTAATTCATCCAGTTTAGCTTTAGATCTTGAGTTTTCATGTTTTTCAGCTTGAAAAGCTTTAATAAGTTTATGGTTTTTAAAAATCTCCAATAAATGAGTTGTAAAGAAACCCGCACTCACCATCATTTCACTTGATGTTTTGGTAATCCTCTTGCCTAAGACTTTGACAGAAAAACTAGCGAGCGGTATCATTATTATTGCTATCATTGAAAGTTTCCAGTTTTGATAAAACATTACAAAGAGCAATCCTGCTAAAGTCATGGTATCTTTAAATAAATTTAAAATAGCAGTGCTTATTAACATTGTTATCATTCCAACATCAGTTGTGAGTTTTGAAATAAATTTACCACTGTGAGAACTATCAATAAATTTGGTATCTGCGCTGATTAAAGATTTCATCATATCTTTTTGAAGATCAGTTTTTACATCCTCAGCAACACCTATCATGATAACTTTTGCAATATAAAGAGATATCCCCTTGGTTGCAAAAGCAAGGACAATTAAACCAGGTATTATGTAAAGTAGTGAGTTATCTTGTTCGACAAAAATTTTTTTTATTGCAGGATCCAATAAGTAAGCAATTCCAGATGTGCTTCCTGCAACAAAAAAAGAGAAAAAAATTGCTACAATTATTTTACCGATATATTTAGATGTATAATCAGTATATAATCTTTTTATAATTGAGTAGTTATTTGACATTAATAAATTTTTCCAATTAATATATTTAAAAATACAATTGCACCAAATAAATTATTACTTTTAAAAATTTTTAAACTGTTTTTTGGACTCTTAAAATTAAAATTATAAATTTGATAAAAAAACAGATGGAATATAGGTATTGTCATGAAAAAGTAAAAGTTTTTATTGAAATTCATTAAAATACCAATTGTAAGTAATGTTATAATAAATATTGAGTAACATAATATTAAAAAAAAATTTGGATTTTTTTTAAACTTTATCGAAGTTGATTTTATCCCTATTATTTCATCATCTTTTATATCTTGAAATCCATATATTGTGTCGAAAGCTAGTGTCCAAAATATGGCTCCAATGTAAAATATGATCGGTATAATATCTACTTGATTTTTAATACATACCCATCCTAAAATTAAACCATAATTAAAGGTAATTCCTAAAAAAAGTTGTGGCCAATAAGTATACCTTTTCATCAAGGGGTAGCAAAAGGCAAGAGGCATTGATCCTAAAGCCAAGATAATTGTGTAGTTATTAAAGTTTAATAGAACTAATAAAGCTAACAAACATAAAATTATTGAATAAAGAAATCCTAATTCGATAGAAATTTTATTTGAGGCAATTGGTCTATTCTTAGTTCTAAGAACTTTTTTATCAAATTCTTTATCTAAAATATCATTTACTACACAACCAGCAGACCTCATTAAAATAGAGCCTAAAAAAAATAAAAATAAATAAAAGGTGTATTTATCCAGATCCTTCGAAAAATCAAAAGCAATGGTTAATCCCCATGCACAAGGCCAAAATAAAAGCATAAAACCAATTGGTTTTTTTATTCGAATTAATTCAATAAAAAGATATAGATGTTTCATAAGAATTTACTTGTAAATAGCAAAGGCTAGTTTCATAATCAAATTGATTCGTATGAATATAGATTATACAGTAACTGCCCTAATGTTTCCTGCTATTCCTTTGCTAATGAACATTTATAGCAATAGATTTCACTCTTTAAGTAAGCTTATTAGAGAGCTTCATGATGAGCATGTATATGAAAACCACATTCCACCAGAATGGCAAAAGCAATTTATCAATTTAAGTGGTAGAATAAATCTTCTACGATGGACTATATTATTTGCAGCATTTGGTTTTTTATTCAATATGTTAACTGTGTTATGCCTTTATCTAAATGAAATTTTCATAGCCCGACTAATTTTTGGGTCGTGTTGTCTTTCAATGATTATTTCTATTATGTTTTTTATAAGAGAAATTCATGTATCTACCAATGCATTAAAATTACATATGTCAGATATGGATGTTGATTTAGACTGATGTGATGCAAAATATAAGTGAAATAGAAGAATTAATAAAATTAATTGCTAAACTACCAGGTCTTGGACCAAAATCTGCAAAAAGAATTGTACTAAAGCTTATTAATAATAGAGATGAACTAGTTAAGCCAATGGCTAATACATTAGCTCAGGTTTATAAAAATGTTATCAGATGTCAGTCATGTGGTACATTAAAATCTAATTCGTTAGGATGTAATAATTGTGAAAATACAAAAGAAAATTATAATAAAATTTGTATAGTAGAAGATATTGCGGACCAATGGTCAATTGAAAATTCTAACATTTACACAGGATACTTCCACATTCTCGGAGGAACAATTTCTTCACCTGGACAAAGAAAAGAAGATCTTTTAATTAATTCATTAGTTGAAAGAGTTATTAGAGATAAAATTGAGGAAGTTATTATAGCCACAAGTGCGACAGTAGAAGGCCAAACCACAGCTTATTATATTCAAGATAGTCTTAAAAAAACAAATACCAAAGTTACAAAACTAGCCCAAGGTTTACCAGTAGGAGGTGAAATAGAAAGTTTAGATGATGGAACTTTATATTCAGCTTTTAAAAATAGATCTGGAATAAAAAAGAATACCGATTAATTTTTTTTGATTAATCTATTTAAATGCAAAAGTGGTTCAGTGTATCCTGATGGTTGCGTTCTACCATGAAATACTAAGTCGCAAGCAGCTTTGAAGGCAATAGACTTATCAAAATTTGGTGCCATGTTTTGATATAATTTGTCATTTTTATTTTGCTTATCTACAATTTTTGCCATTTTTTTCATAATTTCCAAAACTTGCTTGCTAGTACAAATTCCATGATGTATCCAATTTGCAATATGTTGTGAAGAAATTCTTAAAGTAGCTCTATCTTCCATTAAACCAACATTATTAATATCTGGAACTTTAGAACAACCCACACCTTGATCTATCCATCTTACTACATAACCTAAAAGTGTTTGAGCAGAATTTGAAATTTCTGAATTAATTTCTTCAATAGACCAATTTGGTCGATCTGCTATTGGTATAGTTAAAAGATCATCTAATTTAGCTGGTTCTCTGTTTTGTAATTGTTTTTGTTTTTCAAAAATATTTATTTCATGATAATGCAAAGCATGAAGGGCTGCGGCGGTAGGTGAAGGTACCCAAGCACAATTTGCACCAGCTTTTAAGTGTACAGTTTTTTGCTTCATCATCTCTTTCATTTTATCAGGCATTGCCCACATACCCTTACCAATTTGAGCTTTACCTGAAAAACCACATTGAAGACCGACGTCTACATTGTTATTTTCATAAGCACCAATCCATTTAGAAGTTTTCATATCACCTTTTTTAATCATCGGGCCAGCTTCCATTGAAGTGTGCATTTCATCACCAGTTCTATCTAAGAATCCTGTATTGATAAAAAACACTCTATTTTCAAGTGTTCTAATACATTCCTTTAGGTTTGAAGAAGTTCTTCTTTCTTCGTCCATTATGCCAATTTTGCAAGTATACTTTTTTAGTCCTAGCACTTCTTCAACTTTAGCAAAAATTAAATCTGTAAATGCAGTTTCTTCTGGACCATGCATTTTGGGTTTAACAATATAAATGGAGCCACTTCTTGAATTACCTTTTTTGTTTATATCATGGAGACATGCAGCTGACGTAATGAATGCATCCATAATTCCTTCTGGTATTTCAGAACCATCTTTTAAAGTAATTGCTGGATTCGTCATTAAATGTCCAACATTTCTTACTAATAATAAACTTCTGCCATGTAATTTTAAACCTTTTCCATCTTTTGAAATGTAGCTTCTATTTGGATTTAGTTTTCGCTCATAAGTTTTACCATTTTTCTCAAATATTGATTTCAAATCACCTTTCATTAAGCCAAGCCAGTTTCGGTAACAAATAACCTTATCTTCAGCATCAACGGCTGCAACACTATCTTCATTATCGCAAATAGTTGAAATTGCTGACTCAATAATAATGTCACTAATATTTGCAGGATCTTGAACAGCACTAAAAGCTTTAGGATCTATAATAATTTCTATATGAAGATTATTATTTTTAAGAATAATTGCTGAAGGGTTGTTAGCATCACCTCTATGACCGACAAATTTATTTTTATCTTTTAAGAAGCTTTTTTCACTATCTTTTAAGACAATTAAAGATCCATCTTTAATTATAAATCCTGTAATTTTTTTCCATTCTAAACTTTCTAAAGAAAAATATTTTTCTAAAAATTGTCTTCCATATTTAATGACCATTTCTCCTCTTAGGGGATCATATCTTTGAGTTGCACTATCTTCAGACTGTTCAATTATATCAGTACCATATAAACTGTCGTATAAACTCATCCATCTTGCATTTGCAGCATTTAAAGCATACCGTTCATTCATTATTGGAACCACTAACTGAGGCCCTGCAATACTAGTTATTTCTTCATCAACGTCTTTAGTTTTGATTTCGAAATCAGGTCCTACTTCTTTTAAATAACCAATTTCTATCAAAAATTTTTTATATTTATCTAAATTAATTTCATTACTTCTATTTTTGATATGCCAATTATCAATTTTTTTTTGTAGATTCTCTCTGGTTTGTATTAATTCTTTATTTATAGGAGTTAATTCATGGATAGCTTTATCAAATCCTAACCAGAATTTTTCTGGGGAAATTTTTGTATCTTTTAAAATTTCATTGTTGATAAAGTTTAACAACTCATCTGATACTGAAAGATCGTTAATTTTTGTAAATTGTTTTTTCATAGCACTCAATAAACCCCATCTGTATTTTTGCCTGAGAGTTTTGCTCCATCGGCGAGACTAAATCTCTTTCCAGAGTGTTATGTTTGTTATCGGTCCTTTTGCCTGAGAGTTTCCGGGGTGGTTGCTCCTTCGGCGCTATAAAACACATATAGTCTCTCCCGATGGTCAAACACTAAAACCTAATTTGAACTAAGTCAAATATTAAATAAATACCTTAATTATATCTATATCAATATTAATTTTTTTAATTCATTTTATTGCCTTTTTTGATAGTTAATTAACAATTGAACTATTAAATGAAAAACTATTTAAACTTTGAAACTGATATTAAAGATTTAGAAACGGAAATAGACAAACTTAAAGACCCCTACAATCAGGATGGTCTATCTGAGGTTGATACAAAAAAAATTTCAGACACTCAGAAAGAAATTGATAATAAATTAGGTGAAATCTATGCAAATCTAGACCCTTGGCAAACAACTTTAGTGGCAAGACACGAAGATAGACCTAAAGCTAAATTTTTTATAGATAATTTATTTGAGGATTTTATCCCACTTTCAGGAGATAGATTTTATGGAGAAGACAAATCAGTTTTATCTGGCTTTGCAAAATTTAAGGAAAAATCCGTTTTAGTTATTGGTCAAGAAAAGGGAGATAGCTTAGAAAGCAGGATTAAAAGAAACTTCGGGATGATGAGACCCGAAGGGTATAGAAAAACAATAAGATTAATGAAACTTGCAAATAAATTTAATATCCCAATAATATCCTTCATAGACACACCTGGTGCCTATCCCGGAGTTGGTGCAGAAGAAAGAGGTCAAGCAGAGGCAATTGCAAAATCTATTGAATGTTGTATGGAGCTAAATGTTCCTACATTTTCAATCATCATAGGTGAAGGTGGATCAGGTGGGGCAATAGCGTTAGCTTCTTCAAACAAAGTTATTATGTTAGAAAATGCAATTTACTCAGTAATTTCTCCTGAGGGATGTGCTACAATTTTATGGAGAGATCCAAAAAAAACCTTAGATGCTGCAAAAGCTATGAAGTTATCATCCAAAGATCTTTTAGATCTAAAAGTGATTGATGAAATAGTTGATGAACCTGTTGGTGGTGCTCATAGAGATAGGGATCTAATTTTAAAAAATGTAAGAAAGTCTATAGAAAATAACTTAAATGAGTTTCTTAATATGACAGGTGATGAAGTTTTTAACCATAGAAAAGATAAATTTTTAAAGATTGGAAGAAATAAAGGATTTGTAAGTCAATTAGATGATTTAAGTTCATTAAGTATGAAAAAAAATAGACTCAATATTCTTATTGAGAATTTACTAAAATTCAAAATAAATTTGGGGATTTCTTTGTTTGTAATTATTGCGATATGTTATGTGATATTTTTTTTATAAGGCACCGCAACAGTTTTTAAATTTTTTACCTGTAGCATCACATTTTTCATTCCTTGAAATTTTTTGATCTTTATTTTTAATTAATAAACATTTAGGATTATTAGAAATTTCTACTTTTTTATTAGAATGTTTTTTTTCATTTTCAATCTTTTCTTGCATAACTTGTAAATTGATTAAAATTGTAACTAGATCAATCTTAAGTTTATTCAGCAAGTTTTCAAAAAGGTTGAAAGCTTCTTTTTTATACTCAACCAAAGGGTCTCTTTGTCCGTATGATCTAAGACCTATTACTTGTCTTAATTGTTCAAGATACTGGATATGTGATTTCCAATTTAAATCTATGCATTGAAGAAATATTGTTTTTTCAATCTCTTTAGCTTTATTTTCTTTTAAAATATTAATTCTCTCACTTCTAGCATTTGAAAATTTCGATTCTATTTTATCTTTTAATTTTTCATTATCTAATTTTATAAAATCTTGCATATCTTTTTCATCAAAACTTTTTCCAAATAATATTTTTACTTGATTATTAAATTCATTGTTTTTTGATTGGGTTGTATTTTTAAGCTTTAAATCTATTAAGTTTTTAACAATTTCAGACAAGAATTCGTTTGAATAGTCAAAAATTTTTTCACTATTCATTACGTTTTTTCTTTGAGAAAAGATTACGTGACGTTGATCATTTAAAACATTATCAAATTTCAACAAAGTTTTTCTGATATCAAAATTTCTAGCTTCTACTTTTTGTTGTGCTCTTTCTAAAGCTTTATTAATCCAAGGATGGTCTATACTTTCTCCATCTTTTAAACCTAGTTTTTCAAGAATATTGTTCATAGACTCCGAACCAAAGATTCTCATTAGATCATCTTCTAAACTTACATAAAAAATCGAGTTTCCTTCATCTCCTTGACGTCCAGCTCTACCTCTAGCCTGATTGTCAACTCTTCTCGACTCCATTCTTTCCGTGCCAATAACAAATAAACCACCCAAAGATTTTATCTTATTTTTATCTGCAGATAATTTGTCTTTAAGTCCATCTCCTTTTCTTCCACCCAACTGAATATCCACACCTCTTCCTGAGATACTAGTAGTGATGATCACTGAATTCTGCTTACCGGCATTCGCTATTATTTCAGCTTCATTTTCATGATTTTTTGCATTTAAAACAGTATGTTTAATTTTTACATTGTTTAAAAGTTTAGAATATACTTCAGACTTATTTATACTAGAAGTAAAAACTAAAACTGGTTGACCTATCTTGTTGCACTCTAAAATTTTTTGAACAATAGCATTATTTTTTTCAAGATCAGTCCTAAAAATTTGATCATTCCAATCTTTTCTGATCATTTCTTTATTTGTAGGAATGCTTACTACAACTAAATCATATATTTCATAAAATTCTTCTGCCTCAGTTGCTGCTGTTCCTGTACATCCAGAAATTTTTAAATATAATTTAAAATAATTTTGATAAGTAATTGAAGCTAGTGTTTGATTTTCAGCTTGAACTTCAATCCTTTCTTTTGCTTCAAGAGCCTGATGAAGTCCATCACCAAATCTTCTACCTTCTAAAATTCTGCCTGTAAGTTCATCAATAATTTTCAATGACTCATTTTGAATTATATAATCTTTGCCTTTTTCAAATAAATGATTTGCCTTTAGTGCTTGATTGACATGGTGAACTAATCCTAAATTTTCAGGATCATAAAAGTTATTATTTTTTAAAATTCCAGCATTAGAAAAAATTTTTTCAACACTGTTTATTCCTTGATTCGTAAGCATTATATTTTTATCTTTTTCATCAATTTCATAGTCTTGAGAGTCTAGTTTTTTAATTAGTTTATCTGTCGCAAGGTATTTTTCTGTTTTATCCTCGGCTGCCCCAGATATAACCAAAGGGGTTCTCGCTTCATCTATTAAACAAGAATCTATTTCATCAACAATTGCATAAAAAGGATCTCTTTGAACCATTTCTTCTCTAGAAAACTTCATATTGTCTCTTAGATAGTCAAATCCGAGCTCACTATTAGTTGCATAAGTAATATCATAAAGATAATTTTTTTTTCTTTCAAAATCATCTTGTTCATTATTTATAAACCCTGAAGATAATCCTAAAAATTTATAGATCTCCCCCATTTCTTGTGAGTCTCTTTTTGCAAGATAATCATTTACCGTAACTATATGAACTCCTTTTTCTTCTAAAGCATTTAGGTAAGCCGCAAGAGTAATAGTTAAAGTTTTTCCTTCACCAGTCTTCATTTCTGAAATTTTACCTTCATGGAGAACAATGCCCCCAATTATTTGCACATCGTAATGTCTTTCACCACGAGTTCTGTATGATGCTTCTCTAACAAGAGCAAATGCTTCAGGTAATAAATTATCTAAATTTTCTCCTGATTTTAATCTTTCTTTTAATTTTAGTGTTTTTTTTGGAAAATCTTCATTAGAGATATTTTTTATTGAACTTTCAAAAGAATTTACTTTTTCAACAATCTTATAAATTCTATCAAGTTCTTTTTGATTACTTGATTTTATGAATTTTGTAATAAAATTTAAAGGATTTAACATTTTTTTTGATATATAATTTAATTTTAACTTTGAATATAGGTATTAAATAGTTATTTTAAACAGAATGGCTATAAATTTAAAAAATTTTCTAAATTCTCAGAATAACAAGTCAAAAATAGGTGACTTTCAAGATTTAGAACATCTAGATGGTGTTTCTATTTCAACAACCAGCGCAAATCTATATGGAGATTCAAGAGATGATTTGGTGATGTTTTATTTTAGAGAGGGGGCAAATTATGCTTCTGTTTATACTCAATCAAAAATAATATCTGAAAATATAAAATGGAATTTGAATTTAAAAGAAAAAAGGATTTTTGCTCTTCTTGTAAATACCAGAAACGCAAATGCATTTACAGGAGCTAAAGGATACCAAGGTATTAAAGAAATTGCAGATGAGCTTTCAGCTCAACTAACCATAAAACAAAAAGTTGATGAAGAAAATCCAAAAAAAATTAAACCTAATCAGATACTTTTTGGAAGTACTGGTACAATAGGAGAAACATTTCCAGCTAAAAAAATAAAAGAAAACATTTCATCTTTAATAGAAAAAATTAAGTATACACAAAATAAATATATTTGGGTTAAGGCAGCACTGGGCATGATTACGACAGACTTAAAACCAAAACTGGCAATGGAAGAGTGTAAAATTGGAAATACTGATATAAAAATATATGGAGTAGCAAAAGGATCTGGAATGATTTATCCAAACATGGCTACTACTTTAGGATATATTTTTACAGATGCAGATATTTCTTCAAATATTTTACAAAAATTAATTAGAAAAAATATTGAAACAACATTTAATGCTATAAGTTGTGATGGTGATACCAGTACAAATGATATGGTTTCAATATTTTCAACTGGTGAAGCTAAAAATAAAACTATTGATAATATAAATGACCCAACTTTAGAGGATTTTGATAAAGCTTTTTATAATGTGCTTTTAAATCTAGCTAAAAGAGTGGCAGCTGATGGGGAAGGAGCTTCAAAATTTATTACAGTAACTGTTAAAGGGACAAAGACACAGCAAGACGCAAAAGCAATCGCCTTCTCAATTGCTAATTCACCCCTAGTAAAGACTGCTGTAGCAGGCAATGATCCAAATTGGGGAAGAATCGTAATGGCTATTGGTAAAGCAAATATAGATATCAAATTAAATAAACTCTCTATAAAACTTGGACCAGTCAAAGTTATTGAAAAGGGACAATTATTAAATACTTATATTGAAGATGATGCAAAAATTTATATGAAAGAGGAAAAAAAAATTGATATTGAGGTGGAGTTAGGACTAGGAAAGAAAAACTTCACAGCATATACTGTGGATCTTACAAAAAGATACATAGAAATTAATGCTGATTATAGAAGTTAATAAGATTTTAATTTTATTTTATCACAAATGATTAAATATAAATTAGTTTGCAAACATTGTGAAAATATTTTTGATAGCTGGTTTTCTTCATCTAAAGAATATGAAAAACTAAAAAAACAAAAATTTTTAACTTGTTACATTTGTAATTCTTTAAATATTGAAAAAACCTTAATGTCACCATCTGTGATTAAAACAAAAAACAAAAAGCAAAAAAAAATAATAAAAAAAATAGCAGAATATCAGAAATTTATAAAAAAGAATTTTGACTATGTGGGTGAAAACTTTGCATATGAAGCGAGACTAATACATTATAAAGATAAAAAAGTATCAAAAGGTATTTATGGGTCTGTAAGTAAAAAAGAACTTAAAGAGTTAAATGAAGAGGGAATAAAAACTCAAAATATTCCATGGATCAAAAGTGGTAATAATTAATTTTTGATTAGCTTAATTATATAATTTACAGATTTATCGTTACTTATTTTCCAACTGTTATCAAATACATTAAACTTCATACCATCTAATTTTTTAAATTTTAAATTATTTTTTTTTGAAATATCTATTAAATCACTTGGTTTAACAAATTTTTCCCAATCATGTGTACCTATCGGCAACCATTTTAAAATATATTCAGCACCAACAATTGCAAATACATATGATTTTAATGTTTTATTTAAAGTTGCAACAAACATTATGCCATTTTTTTTTAATAATTTTGAACTTTCTTTAATAAAAAAATTTATATCTTCTACATGCTCCACAATTTCCATATTTAAGATTACATCAAATTTTAATTTAGTTTTGAGCATTTCAGGCGATGCTATTTTGTAATCAATCTTAAGTTTATCTTTTTTTGCATGAAATTTTGCAACTTCAATATTTTTTTTTGAAGCATCAATTCCAGTTACATTTGCACCAAGCCTACACATTGGCTCTGATAACAAACCTCCACCACATCCAATATCTAGTATTTCGATATTCCTTAATGGTTTATCAAAAAACTTTATATTGAAACTTTCAATTATGTTTTCTTTGATATATTTAATTCTTATAGGGTTAAAGTTATGTAAGGGTTTAAATTTTCCATTAGGATCCCACCATTCTGCTGCAATTTTAGAAAATTTTTCAATTTCTTTTTTATTTACTGAATTCATAATAGATACCTTGTGGACATAACAATTAAGATGTATTTTATCAAATATAAATTTAATAAAATATTCAATGAAAACTGCTGTTTTAAAGTTTGGTGGAACTTCTGTAGGCAATATTGAGAGAATCAAAAAAGTTGCCAACATAATTGCATCTTATAAAAAAAAGAAATTGAGAGTAATTGTAGTTTCATCAGCGATGAGTGGAACTACTAATAAATTAATTAAAAAAACAAAAGAATTAAGTAATAATTTTGATCCAGCTGAATATGATGTTTTGTTGTCAACAGGTGAGCAAGCAGCGTGTGCATTGATTGCAGGTAGACTAAAGCACCTCGGGTTTAAAGCTAGATCTTGGATGTCATGGCAATTGCCAATTATTACTGAGGGTCCATATAGATCTTCAAGAATTAACAAGATTAACAAAAACAAAGTATCTAATTTTATGAGATCAGGCGGAATACCAATTATCACTGGCTTCCAAGGAATTAATTTTAATAATAGAATTACAACATTAGGAAGAGGAGGAACTGATGCATCAGCAATAATTATAGCAAAATTTTTTAACGCAGATATATGTGATGTATACACAGACGTAGATGGTGTTTATACAACAGATCCAAGAAATCATTCAAAAGCAAAAAAGATAGATAAAATTTCTTATGATGAAATGTTAGAAATGGCATCCTTAGGAGCAAAAGTCATGCAGCCAACATCGGTACAAGATGCTAAAATAAATAATATAAGTTTTTCTGTCAAATCTTCATTTGTGAAAAAAAAAGGGACTTTAATAACAGGTAATAAAAAAGCTTTTAGTGATCAGATTATAACAGGAATTACATCAACTAAAAATGATGCAAAAGTTACCATGATAGGTGTTAAGGACAAGCCTGGAGTAGCAGCTTCTATTTTTAAACCATTATCACTTAATCAAATTAATGTAGATATGGTTGTACAAAATATTTCATTAAATAGCAAAGAAACAGACTTAACATTCACAATTAAGTCGGAAGATTTAAAAAAAACTGAGAAAACTATAAAACAAAATAAAAAAATTTCATTTAGAAAAATTACTTATGATAGTAACGTCTCTAAAGTATCAATTGTAGGTGTTGGTATGATTACTACACCAGGGATTACCTATAGAATGTTTCAAGCATTAGCTTCAAAAAAAATTAATATTATGGTTATTTCAACTTCTGAAATAAAAATTTCTGTTTTAATTTCTAATAAACATGTAAAAAAAGCTATAGCCGTTCTACACAAAGAATTTAAATTAGACTAAAAATGAGCTTAAGACCATTTAGAGACATTCATAGAAAAAAAACAAAAGTCATTAACGTTGGTGATGTAAAGATAGGTGGAGACAATCCTATTTCAGTTCAATCAATGACAAATACTTTAACATCAGATATTCAAGGAACTATTAAACAAATTAATGATATTCACGAAGAAGGCGCAGACATAGTAAGAGTTTCATGTCCAGATAAAGAGTCTACTTTAGCTCTTAAAAAGATTACTAAAAATGTTTCTTTACCAATAGTTGCTGATATTCATTTTCATTATAAGCGAGCTATTGAAGCGGCAGAAAATGGTGCAAAATGTTTAAGAATTAACCCAGGTAACATAGGTGACAAATCAAAAATACATGATGTTTTAAGTGCAGCTAAAAATAATGGATGTTCTATAAGAATAGGTGTAAATGCAGGATCCCTTGAGAAAGATATTTTAGAAAAATATAAAGAGCCATGTCCTGAAGCTTTAGTTGAAAGTGCTCAAAGGAATATTAAAATTTTAGAGGATCAAGATTTTTTTAATTTTAAGATAAGTGCAAAATCCTCAGATGTTTTTTTATCTATGGCCGCATACCGCCAACTTTCGAAAGTTACAGATTATCCCTTGCACCTTGGCATTACAGAAGCAGGTAGTTTTATTTCAGGAAGTATTAAATCTTCAATTGGATTAGGTTCACTTTTAATGGATGGAATAGGTGATACAATAAGGGTTTCATTGTCCGATGATCCAGTTAAAGAAATTAAAATAGGAAATGAAATTTTGAAATCTCTTAACTTAAGAAATAGAGGTGTAAAAATAATATCTTGCCCATCTTGTGCAAGACAAGCTTTTCAAGTAATAGAGACAGTTAAGACCTTAGAAGAAAAACTTTCTCACATAAAAACTCCATTAACCCTATCTATCATTGGTTGTGTAGTTAATGGACCTGGAGAGGCTGCTATGACAGATATAGGAATTACCGGTGGTGGAAAAGGAAATAACATGCTCTATTTATCTGGAGTTCAAAGTGAAAAAGTCATGTCAGATGATATAATATCAAAAGTTGTTAGTGCAGTTGAAAAAAAAGCTGCTGAACTAGATGAAAAATTATAATGATACCACAAAAAACTATAGAAGATTTAATTTCTAAACATTCTTTATTAGAAAAAGAATTATCATCAGGGTCAGTAGATAAAAAACTATTTGCTGAAAAATCAAAAGAATATTCTGATTTGAATGAAGTAATTTTTGATGTGAAAAAATATTTTTCATTTGAAAATGAAAAAAAAGATTTGGAAAAAATTTTAAGTGACTCTGAAAATGATAGTGAGTTTAAAACTATGGCTGAAAATGAATTAAAAGACCTCAAAATTGAAAACGAAACAATAGAAAAAAAGTTAAAATTATTTTTATTACCCAAAGATGAGGCTGATAAAAAAAATGCAATTATAGAGATTAGAGCTGGAACAGGTGGTTTAGAAGCAAGCTTATTTGCCTCAGACCTTTTTAAGATGTATGAAAAAGTTAGTCATAAAAAGAAATGGGAATTAGAAATAATAAGTATGTCACAGAGCGAAGCAGGTGGACTAAAAGAAGTTATTGCATCAATTAGAGGAAAGAATATTTATTCAACTTTAAAGTACGAAAGTGGAGTGCATCGCGTCCAGAGAGTTCCAGACACAGAAACTCAAGGAAGAGTTCATACATCGGCTGCAACAGTTGCAGTATTGCCAGAGGCAGAAGACATAGATGTAAAAATAAATGACTCAGATTTACGTATAGATGTCTTTAGAGCAGGTGGTCCCGGAGGACAATCTGTTAATACCACAGACAGTGCTGTTAGAATTACTCATATTCCAACTGGGCTGTCAGTTTCTCAACAAGATGAAAAATCGCAACATAAAAATAAAGCAAAAGGAATGAAAATCTTAAGATCAAGACTCTATGATTTAGAGAGATCTAGAGTAGATCAAGAAAGATCTCAAGACAGAAAAAGTAAAATTGGTACAGGTGATAGATCTGAAAGAATTCGAACTTATAATTTTCCTCAAGGAAGAGTAACTGATCATCGTATTAATTTTACACTTCATAAACTCGAAGAGTTTTTAGAAGGAGAAGCTTTTGATGAAATGATAGAAACTTTAACCTTACAAGCACAAGAAGAAAAATTGAGTAACCTTAGTTAAAATGAACATAACAAATATTTTAAATGTGGGATTAGCTACTTTGAGGAAAAACAAAGTACCAAATGCTCAGCTTGATGCTGAAATATTGTTATCTTCTTCAATAAAAAGAAATAAAAAACATATTATATTAAATCCCAAAGAACTTTTAAACTTAGAGCAAGTAAATAAATTCAAATCTTTAATTGAAAGAAGAAAAAAGGGAGAACCTGTTGCTTATTTGATAAATAGAAAAGAATTTTGGAGAGATGAATTTTATGTTGATAAGGATGTTCTAATTCCAAGACCAGATACTGAATTAATAGTAGAACAAGTTTTAAAAATTTATTCAAAAAAATCACAGATACAAATTTTGGATATAGGAACTGGTTCTGGATGCATTCTTTTATCAATATTAAAAGAAAGACCAAACTTCTATGGAACTGGAATAGATATCTCTAAAAAAAGTATAAATATAAGCAAATTCAATGCAAAACAATTAAACTTATTCAACAGGGTAAAGTTTTTTCATTCTAGTGTTGACAATTTTAAAATTGGCAAATATGATCTTATTATATCAAATCCTCCTTATATTGAATTGTTAAGTTTAAAATATTTGGAAAAAGATGTTATTAACTTTGAACCAAAGTTAGCGTTAGATGGTGGGTTTGATGGGTTTTCAAAAATCAGAAAAGTGATTAACAAAGCAAAAAATCTGATTAAGAAAAACGGTAAATTTATTTTAGAGATTGGGTTTAATCAAAAAAATAGAGTTAAGGAAATATTAAAAAAAGATGGTTTTTATATAAACAAATCCATAAAAGATTATGGAAATAATGATCGCTGTATAATCAGTACTAAAATTTAAAGTAATTAAATAAACATATGGTAACATTTAGAAATAACAATAATAATAGAAGACCTTCATTTAGGAACAATAGCAATAATAGAAGACCTTCATTTAGAAGAAATGATGAAGGATCTAAATTTTCAAACAATGATAGTTTTCAGAGAAAAGTACCTGGTAGAAATAATCATAATGCATCAAAATTAATCGATAAATATAATGATTTAGCAAGAGAAGCACTGGCAAATGAAGATAAAATTTTATCTGAAAATTATTTTCAACACGCTGACCATTTTACCAGAGTTCAAAATGAGCAAGAAAAAAATAAAATAGCTAGAATTAATACACCTTCTGTTGAACCCACAAAGACTAATGAAACTGATAAAATAAAAGCAGTCTCAGATAACCCAGAAGTTAAAAATTTTACAAAAACTGTTTAATCAAAATTATAAATAAAAAAACAGTTACAAGTTAATTTAAACCTATAATTAATTCTGATTTTAAAACATCTATTTTAATCTTTTTTATTTCAAATAACTGTCTTTCTTTTCCTTTTAGAGATTTTCCTGAAGGTAATCTTAGAGTTTGTGAATTAATTTTTTTTCCATTTTCAATTACCTCGTAGTGTAAATGTGGGCCAGTTGATTTTCCTGTGGACCCTACATAACCAATAGTTTGACCTTGCTTTACTCTTACTCCTGGCTTTATACCAATAGCAAAGCTTTTCATGTGTGCATAAATTGTTTGATAAGTAGAATTATGTTTTATTTTGATACAGTTTCCACCACCGCCACACCAACTAGATTTTATTATCACACCATCTCCAGATGCCATGATAGGGGTGCCCGAAGGTGCTGCAAAATCAGTTCCTCTGTGCATTTTGTTGAAACCATCAATTGGATGTTTTCTCATTCCGAAAGGAGAAGACAGTCTTGCACCATTGATTGGAGTTTTCATTAAAGCTTTTTTAGCACTTTTTCCGTTTTTATCATAATGACCCTCACTTGTTTTAGAATAAAAATAATATAATGAATTATTTGTTCCACTTAATTTAAGATCAGCAAAAATAATATTACCTGTCTCAAAAATTTTACCATTATCGTCCTCGAAGACTTCATATATAATTTGAAAAGTATCATTTTTTCTAATGTCTCTTTGAAAGTCAACTTGAAATCCATAAATTCTAGCAAATTCTATAATTACATTTGGTTGTATCTTTAAATCTACAGCTGTTTTATAAAGACTTCCTAAAATTTTTGCCTCCTTATAAATAATCTTCTTATTCAAGTTAGTGATAATTGTCTTTTTATCAAATAAATCTGTTTCTAAATTTCTAGTTAAAAGAATTTTTTCTGTTTTAGATACAGGAAATAAAAAACGTTTAATCTTTCGGTTATTAGCTTGGTCAACTGTAAATTTGATTATTTGATTTGTTTTAAGTTTATTTAAATTAAAGTTATCATTTAGTTCTTTTTTAATCTTTATAATTTCATCTGCAGAAATTAAATAACTACTTAATATTTTATCAAATGTTTCACCTTTAGAAATTCTATGATTAATATTTTTATATTTTGGTGATAGATTGTCGAAAATATGGTCTAAGCTTTTTTGAAAATAAATATTATTTATTAAATTTTTATAATTTAAATTAATTACTTGTTTTTTATCATTATAAAATTTAGTGCTAGATATTGTGATAATCAATAATAGAAATAAAAATGATACTTGAACGTTTATTTTAATAATTTTTTTAATGCTCTTTAAAATTGTAATCATCTATAATACTGAATTAATAATTTAGTAATGGAGAAAAATCAAAAAAAACCTTGTATTTACTTGAATAATTAAGCATTTTTTTTAAATGCTAAATGCTTGATTTACTTTTAATTTAGCTTATAAGCAGCACACTTTCCTTATAAAAATATTGTTTATTCAATAGATTGGTAAGGATTATTGGGCTTTTTAAACCCAATTAGCTATTTAAAAAGTAAAAATTTAAGAAGAGAAGTGTGGACGGTTAAGGTTACCGAAAATTTGTCGTACACACTTCAAAATCGTATGAACTGTATTCTTACAGTTTATATATGAAGCTAGTGTGCGCCGTTTTTAAACTTGAGAGTTTGATCATGGCTCAGAACGTACGCTGGCGGCACGCCTAACACATGCAAGTCGAACGAAGTAGCA
>Ga0209631_10001172_pt1 | contig 34421 bp, 27 predicted proteins | sample COG_08_FD_184752 | JGI IMG/M metagenome (GOLD analysis project Ga0209631, IMG submission 184752) | Pelagic Microbial community sample from North Sea - COGITO 998_met_08 (SPAdes) (version 2) | ecosystem: Environmental > Aquatic > Marine > Neritic zone/Coastal water | place: Helgoland, sampling... | reverse complement strand
GACCGCACCCGGGTACCCTGCCTTGACGCCCCGTTCACGGAGGTCCACGAGAAACGCGTGCGGACCCTTGCTCTGGCCGCCGACGATGAGATCTGCCATGACCACCGCTTTACACGCGGTCAAGCCTTGTGATATCCAGTTCTTGCACGCGCCGTCGTGGGGTGTGTGCAGTAGAAACATGGACTGTTCCGGGACCCACCGCGCCGTGGTCTGAACCACCAAACCTGAGTTGACCCCGGCGAGTTTCTCGGTGAGCGCGAAGCAGCCGAGCTCGCCGTCGCGCTGCATCTGCTCCAGCGCTCGTAAGTGTTTCGGCCCTCCGAGCTCGAGCACGGTCCCGGCGAAGAGGTTGTACTGGACCGTGAACCGGATGCTGAACCCCGGGCCTTGCTCGAAGCCGTGATTGACGAGAAGGCGGTGCGCCTCGAAGAACTTGGACGGGTCCGTCTTGAGGTGCCGGAACTCGAGAAGGGCGGACTTGACGAGGCCGCTGAGTCGCGCGGCGGAGTCGTGGTAGTTCTTCGCGGGGGTGCCGAGCACGCGCGCGAGTTCGGCGGTGTAGTTCGCGCGCCACGCGACACGCGTCGGGTCGTCGACACCGATCTCCGAAAAAGCGCCCAATTCTTTTTGGGCGTTTTCCGAGACGCGGCTCCCGTTGGCGTTCAGTGTCGGGGGTGGAGCCACGGGTCCGTCACCCACGAGGGCGTCCACGTTGATGTAAGGCATGGTCGATGGAGCGGCGCGAGCGGGTCGTGTTTGTCCGGGTGCCACGCGCCGCGGGTTGTGCCTTTTGGCTAAACCTCACATGCTGACTCGGAGATTTGTTCGTCCGTCGTGAAGAAGCCCCTGTGAAAAGTAACAAAGCACTTCTATCCGCTGCTACCGCTATTACCTACTTACGCCCGCACTCCTTCGCCCGTGTGTCGTCATGCTTCTCTCCCACGACCCTATTGGACCTACCCAGCGCGTGCCTCACCTCCTTGAGCTCCTTCATCGCCTTGTGTTTATCCCGCCGTCTGTCCTGCGCAGCCTCCTCCTTGGTGGGATGCCCCCGGAGCCTCCGCGCGACTGCTTCCTCGCGCGTCTCGCCCTTGCTCTCGAACCTGGCACCCCCGCACAGCCGCGCGCGATCCACCACGACCGTATCGTACCAGTCGGGCGGGCCGTCATCCGCATTCGAGGACGCATTCGAGGACACTCGCTCGGGTCCGCTTTCGTCGACTTCGGTTTGGGCAATCTCCGCCTCCCTCGGCGTGAGCTTCACCTCCCACGGCGGGGGTATGTGTTCCTCGCCCTCCTCCCTGGCGGACGGGATGGGCGTTTTGAAGTTGTCGAAGTTACCCAGCGCGATCCAATGCCTGGCGTTGACGATGCCAACCCCGGGCGCGTCCTCCGTATCCTCGAGGACCGGCGTCGCGTTCTCATCATCTTCTCGGAGCACTTCGACGAATCTCGGTCCCGGGACGCGAGACTTTGCCCATCGCTGCGCGTCCCACCTCGCGGGAGCCGCCCCGCGTCGGAGCCCCTCCGGCGTGCTCCCCTCGACTTCACGAAGCCGATACCACTCGCGAACCCTCGGTGCGTCAGCTTGCACCCTGGACGTGTGCTCCCTCCACAGGACGTCCGCGTAGTGCTCCGGAAGTTTATCGCCGATGCTCAGCAACGGATCCGGGGCGGTGGGCGACGCCAGCCTCTTGTCCAGCTCGTCCGCCCTCCTCGCGTGCGCCCTTCGCCGGGAGACACGCGTGCGGTCGACTTCAGCGTAGGGGTCCGGGGCCCACTGCGGGCTACCCGGGTCCAAGCCCCAGTCGCGCATCGACGTGTGAAGCTTCGTTCCCGTCGAACAGAAGACTTGACGAGATGAAAAAAATTCATTGGTCCAGCCAAATTACTCGCAGCCCTCTTTCATGTGTACAAGAACGTCGTATCGTTTTACAATCATCACTCAACTCAGAACGGGTTATCGAACCGCCGCATGACATCCGGGATGTCCACCGAGAGCACCTCCTCCAGCGCCTTCATCTGCCGCTTGTCAACCTTTTGCATCTTCCAGATTGGAATCCCTTTGCAAATCTCGGCGAACCGCCGCTCGTTGGGCAGGTCACCCTTGGGAATCTGGTGCGAATGCACGCACTCCTCGAACTCCTTATCCAGCCTACCCAGCAGCTTCTTCTGCTTCGACTCGTGCCCGGCCATCAGCGGCATCTTCCCCCTCAGGTGCGTCATGATCTTAGCGTGAGTGACGCACGCCCTGACTCTTTTGACAAACTCGTTAACCTTGCGGTCGCACGAGCGCTGCGGAATGTCCAGCAGGTCCCTCTTCAGGTCACCCTGCTCCTTCTCGAAGAGCTCGGCGCCCAGCTGGTTATTCTCCGTGTTCAGCGGCTTATCGTTGAACGAACCCACGTACACCTTGCACACCTCCGGCGTGTTGAACACCTTACCAAGCGACCACATCAGAGCGCCGTACACGCGCATCAACTGCTGCGCCGATACCTGATCCGCCTTGTTCAGCACCACGCGCACCTTATCGTCGTGCCCCCTCAGGCTGGCGATGACGGACTTGAACTCGTCGCTGATGTCCAGCTTGTGCGGGTCGAAGAGGAGTAAGATGACATCCGACCTCGCGGCGAACCACTCGCACACGTGCACGAACGAGTACCCCCGGTCGATGCGCTGCTTCTCCCCGGAGAGCACGCCGGGGGTGTCGATGATGGTCACCTCCTCCAGGAGCTTGGCGTCGCACGAGCTCGCCTGGAATTTGGATAAGAACGCGCTGCCAAAGTTGCTCAGGCCGGTGAACGGCTTATCGGTCTGCACCGCGAGGGTCTGCCCCGGGGTCACCCGTGGTTCCCTGCCGTGCGTGACGACGACGAACCGATCCGTGGTGGGCTCCGGGCCGATGTTGCACCCCGGGTACTCCGTCCCGAGCAGGTGTTTGATGAACGTCGTCTTGCCGGTGCTGTACTGGCCCAACAGTAGGACGTTGGGCTTACCTTCGAAGTCCCCGTCGGTGAGCAGAGGGGAGTAGAAGGACCCGAACTTGAGCGCTTCTTCCACGGGTCGCACCTTGGTTTTGTAGATCTCCTTGAGGGCGTCGACGACGCCGGTGGCCTGCGCGGCGGACATCCTGTGCCCGCGCGGGTTGGACCCCGGGTTACGACGGCCTGGGGTCTTGGTCGGGTAGGTGTTGCCCGTTCGTTCGGCGACTTCTTTCAGGGACTCGGCCATGGCCTTCGTGGCGAATGGGTTGTTCTTGTTGCTGCTGTCGTGCGCGAGGCCCTCGAGCTCGGCGACGGGCAGCGAACCCGCGTCGATGGCGGCGTCGAGCGCCTCGATGCTCACCTTCGAGACGTCGGTGCCCCCCTGCACCATGGCGATGACCCGGAGCGCGCGCACGAACTGGTCCTTGCCCAGGTACCCTTGGCGGTTTAGGTCGGCGAGCTGCCACGCGCGGGACAGCGCCTCCTTCGGCAAACCGCTCAGGCCGAAGAACTCGACCGCATCTTTGCCGGTGACGCGCCCGTCCTGGTCCTGGTCGGCGAGGCCGAACCATCGCTTGTACACGTCCTCGTCCGAGACGGCCCGGGGCGGATCCGCCGCGGGCTCGGGCTGCGTGGAGTCCTCCATCGTTCCCGTGCGGTGCCGCATGGAGTGGGCGTCGAGTTCAAAAGCGCTGAGTAATCTCAGTTTTGCCGACCTCTCACAAGTCTCGGGCCAGTCTGGCATCATTCATTGCGTCGCCGCGGCCTCCCACGAGCCGGTCGCGCCACGATCGTTCACCCCGACTCCAAGGAGGGAACGAGGCAGCCATGAGCTACGCGTGAGTCCCCGACTGAGATCCACTCGTTCAAACCCCGCGAAGAGCGCCGCGAGGGTGCCCCGCGGCTCGGTCCCCCCGGCCGTGCCCACCCGCGTCGGGGGAATAAAACGCGGGCCACCCGGAGCCTCGTCGCACCTACCCTTCCAGGGCGCTGAATCCCCACCCGTCCACCTCCCGTCCCTTTCGCAGGTATCTGTTCAAGTACATCATCATCGGCGACACAGGTGCGCGTCCGAACCCGACACTCGACCCTCACCCGATGTCCGAGGGGCTTCCTCTGCGTCAACAACGTTCTCGTGCCTTCCGAGAAATGCCCCCCGTGCTGCCCAAACTGTGTGCTGACCTCCGTTCGCCCCGTTCCCTCCCATGTTTTCCCAAACACAGGCGTGGGCAAGTCGTGCCTGCTCCTGCAGTTCACCGATAAGAGGTTCCAGCACGTCCACGACCTGACCATCGGCGTGGAGTTCGGCAGTCGCATGGTGAGCATCAACGACAGGCAGATCAAGCTCCAGATCTGGGACACCGCCGGGCAGGAGTCCTTCAGGTCCATCACCCGCTCCTACTACCGCGGCGCCGCGGGGGCGCTGCTGGTGTACGACATCACGCGGCGAGACACGTTCGAGCACCTGTCCTCGTGGCTCGAGGACGCGAGGCAGCACGCCAACCCCAACATGACCATCATGCTCATCGGCAACAAGAGCGACGTCGCGCACAAGCGGGCGGTGTCGCGGGAGGAAGGGGAGGAATTCGCCAGGGAGCACGGCCTGGTGTTCTTAGAAACGTCCGCAAAGACCAGCGACAACGTGGAGGAGGCTTTCATCAACACCGCCTCGGTCATCTGCGAGAAGATCGACGACGGGCTCGACGTGAGCAACGAATCGCACGGGATCAAGGTTGGGTACGGCGCCGGCGGCGGCGGGAACAACCAAGGGGGCTTCGTCAACCCCGGGGCCGCTAGTGCGAGGGTCGGAGGAAACGGCGGCGCGGCGGGGCAGTGCTGCTGAGATAGTCATTCTTGTAACATCACACCGACATCGTGCGAATGCTTTCGAGCCCGTCGGCGCCCGCCGGCTCCGTAAGTAAATATCTCACCACCAACTTTGCGCAGTTGCGACGCTTGGGAGCCGGAATTGATTGCGACAACTGGCACTATCGATCGCACGAAGTGAAGCTCGCCGATGGGCCTGCTGGACAGATCTATCAGCCAGGAGCAGGCTAAGTACTTCATACGCCTGTGCTTGGCAGCCCCCGCATTCGCCTTCGGACTTCGCATGTACAACGCGCGCAACGAGTACAACAGGTGAGCGCTGACGCTGATGACGTCGTCAGTTATCGGCCAACTCCCGATCGCGACCAGATCCCACTCCTCCATCCACCGACCGCGCCGCGGATGCCTGACCAAAGCGATTCAATTCACCGCCCACACACCGCAGGTCGAATCCCTACCAACCCCAGTACGCCAGCGCGGACTCCACTCCCCAGACCAAGAAGAAGTAGCGCGAAGTCGCGAGTGGGCACGTCAGTTAGGGCAGATCTGTAGCTCGAAGAGATGTCGAGGGTGCGCGCGGTCGCGGTCGCCGCCACCGCCGGCTCCGCCGCGTTCGTCGCGTGGGACGCCAACGACAGGAAAGGCGGCGTCGGGGTCACGCGCGCGGTCACCGCCACCGCCACCGCCGCGCTCATCGCCGCGGACTACAAGCTCCGCCTCGCGGGGATGGAGAAGAACTCGCCGGCGTTTCTCGCGGCGAGACACGAGGTCCACGAACGGTCCGCCGCCAGGCTCCTCCGCCTCTGCGAGCGCAACGGCGGATTATACACCAAAGCCGGGCAGTTCATCAGCACCGCGAGCGGCATGCCCGCGCCGTACCAGCGCCACCTGTCAAAGCTTCAGGACAGCGCGAGGCCCTTGGAGTGGTCCGACGTGCGGGAGATGGTCGCCGCCGAGCTCTCGCCTCGGGCCGTGGAACACCTCGTGAACTTCGGGGGGAACGATGTAGGGGTCACGAACGCCGCAAACCCCGACGAGGCGGCGGCGACCGCGGTGAAACGAAGCGCGGGGTTGCGTATGGACGAACAGAGTAACGGCGTCAGCGGCTCGACTTCGTTTAGCGAATTCGACCGCGAACCAATCGCCGCGGCGTCCTTGGCGCAGGTGCACAGGGCGGTCACCAGCGCGGGCGAGGAGGTGGCGGTCAAGGTCCAGCGCCCGGGCTTGAGGCGACAGTTCGACGTGGACCTGGCGACCATGCGGTTCATCACGAAAGCCGTCTGCGTCGCGTTTCCCACGTTTGACTTTTCGTTCCTCGTCCCCGAGTTTCGCGACAGGCTGGCGCGGGAACTGGATTTCACGTGGGAGGGCCGAAGCTGCGAGCGGACGGGCAAGGCGCTCGCCGACGACGCGCGCATGGTCACGCCCAAGATCCACTGGTCACTCACCACCGGCCGAGTTTTGACGATGGAGTACGTGAGGGGCGTGAAGGTTGACGACGGTCCGGGTCTCCGAGCCGCGGGTGAGTTCATCTTTATTTTCGTATAGGCAATTTGTGTATGACGTCGTGTTTTGTTGTTTACAGGCATCGACCCCGCTGCGGCGGCGTCCGCTCTGGCCGATACGTTCGCGCGCATGCTCGCGTGCCACGGGTTCGTGCACGGTGACCCGCACCCGGGTAATATGCTCATACGCCGGCAGCCGGGTGACGGGTCGGTGGGTGGGAACGACCTCGGGTCGGCTGTCATGAGCCCCGCTGAGCCGGGCGTGTTGGGCAGACGGCGTTGGTGGTGGCCATTCGGCAGTCGCGGCGGTAACTCGCTCACCGGTAAGGTCCAGATCGTCCTGCTGGACCACGGGCTGTACACCGAGCTCGACGAGGCGGAACGGAGGCGCATGTGCAGGCTGTGGCACGCGGTGGCTATGAGGGACCCCGCGAAGGTCCGCGCGGTGAGCGAGGAGATGGGCGTGCCGAAGAGCTTGCAGTGGATCCTGCCCCAGCTGATGGCCAGGCAGACCAGCAACGTCAAGCCCATGGGCGGCGGCGAGACTGGTAACGCGGACGCGCCGGGCGGTGACCCGGCGGCGACCAACCCGCGGTCCGCGGAGGCTGCGCACGCTCGCGTGGACGGCCTGGTGCGAGGAGGCCGGCCACCGCTGAGCATGGACCAGGTGAGCGAATTCGGCCGAGCGCTCCCGCGGGAGATGATGATCGTGATGCGAGCCAACGCGTTGATCCGAAACATCACCCGCAAGCTCGCGATCGACGTGGACGCGCACGAGCGCGCCGACGGGGAAGGTACCGGCGGACGCGGGCTGTTGGGGTTGAGCCTCGGGGGGTTCATGGGCGGCGACGTGGGTCGAAGGATGGACCGGCGGAGGCAGTGGGCGATGGCGCGGTATTCGTGCCTCGGGATTTCGCTTCCGTCGGCGCTGGCGGAGTGCGGCCGGCCCAAAGGTGGGCTCGCCGCGCTCCCGACGGGGATCACGGTCAAGTGGAAGCTGCGGACCGCGAGGGTGTGGGCGAAGATTTGGCTGTTCCGGTCAATGCAGTACGGCGTGATGATCGCGATTCGGACGCTCCCCGAGGGTCTCTCGGAGCCGGTGGTTCGGTCCTTCACGGAGATGCTCGAGCGCAAGCGCGGCGGGTTACCGGCGGCGTAGATTTGTAATCGAAATTCGTATTCATTCGTTCTCATGGACACGATGTCCCTACGCAGTGCCGAGGCAACAAACAGATGCACCTGCATACAAAAATATATGATGTGAGGGATGTTTCGGCATGGTTTTGCACAGTCAATTGTGCTACACGTGATTCATAATCTGAACCATGCCAAACTTGCTACTCACATCATCCTTTGCAGATGCGTCTGTTTGTTACCCAAGCAACACTCTCACGTCATTCGTTCGCGCGTGCGGTACACCTCACGTCTCAGTTGGCGTCGATCTGTTCCCTGGTCATGTCGTACGCCTCCGCCGCGGACAACTCCGCGGTCACGAGGTCCCTCGAACCCTGCGGCGCCGCGTCGGCTTCCATGCCAGCCTCCTTCATCGCCGCGCACATCGCGTCCAACGTCTTGGCGCTCACACCTCGGCACTTCCTGTCCACGTTCCAGCTCACCTGCACGGGAGAGCACGACGCGTCGTTGTCGTACTTGCGCCCGGTGGTTGATCCCAGGTAGTACGCGGCGTCTCCGTCGCCGACGTTCTCCGATCTCCACCCCGCAAAGGCGAAATCGTCGATGTCGTCGGCGTCATCGGAGGTGACGTAGAACACCTGCGCTCGAACCGCGACCGTGGGGTTAACCTGCGTGGTCATCGCGCCGCCGAGGCCGGGAGTGAGCCGCTTGGCCTCGTCCGCGGCGGCGCCGGTGGAGTAGACCCAGTGTACCTCGTACGTCTGACCCACCTCGACGTTTTCGCAGTGCTCAAAGGCGTACTCGCCGAAGCCGCCGGCGTCTTGTTTCTCGACGTAACCCGGTGACTGGTCGCAGTAGAAGCCGTAGGTGCCGAGGGGCGACGCGGGGTCGCCAGAGTCGAGGAGCCTGCGAAGCCTCCGTCTCGCCTCCGAGTCATCGGCGGGAGGTTTCAGGAGGTCGTACTCGCCCTCCGACCGGTGCTCGGCGCCGAGGTGGAAATGGACGTTGACGAGCGCCATGGTGTCCACCCGCGTGACGATGGCGGACGACGGCAGGCGGGACGGTTTCACACCGACGTAACCGGCGGTGACGTCGCGCGGGGACTGGGGCTCAGCCTCGGAGCACGGGTAAAGGACAGGGGCTTCTTTTGTTTCTTCGGCTTCTTCGGCTTCTTCGTCTTCGTAATCGTCGGGGTCGATCGAGGTGGGCCGGTCGGGGTACCTGGCGTCGAGCGCCTCCTTCGCGTCCAACAGCCGCTGCTTCTGGGTTTGGCTGAGCTTGCCGTCGCCGGGGAGTAGAGTCGCTCCCACAAAAAATGGTAGGGTTAGTTCTTGAGTCCTCTTGTTTCTGTGTTCATCATCCTGTTTCTCCGTTGCGTTAGGGGTGGTGAAACGCATCTGCAAAGTACCACCCCTATCGCATGAAAAGGAAGAAACAGGATGATTCATATCTCTGAAGTGGACTGGCTGAAAGAAGAGGACAAAAGTCACGTGATACTACCCTACCGTCGAATGGCAGCAGCACGGTGTCGATGATGTGCAGCACACCGTTGCACGCGTACATGTTCTTACCCACGATGGTCGCGGTTGATCCCATGCCGACCACCTCGTACTTTTTTGGAACGTACAGCAGCGGCATCTCAGCCTCCAGCGCGTCCTCCAGGAACCTGTCGCCTCCCTCCAGTGACTCCAGCTTGTCGACGGTGTACATCTCGTCGGGCACGGCGTGGTACGCGACGATGTACCCTTTCCATTCGGTGTCCCCGAGGAGCTCCTGTAAACCGGCTCTGGTATCGTTGAAGCCCGCCCAGGAGGTGAAGCCCTCTATGGCGTCGTTGCTCGGGGCGAAGAAGGTGTCGGTCTCGTTCTTGGCGTCGAGCGCATCGCGGACGACGGGTAGGTCCGAGATGGCGTCGGAGAGCTCGGTGAGGTCAGGGTGTGAGTCGATGATCTCGAGTATGGTCATGCAGTCCGTCGGCTCGTCGCCGTTCTCGACCGTCTCCTCGAGGGCCTCTTGGAGGAGGCCCCTGCCGCGAACTCCGGGGCGGAAGCGGTTGACTCCGGAGCTGCCGCCGGAGTATCGGCGGCGGCCGCGGGCTTTCTTGTCCCTTCCTGCGGCCCTGCGATGGGGCGATACGGGATAGATGGGATGTCGGCGGTCAGCATCGTCCGTGAAAGAAGCCACGACTCTGCGTTGGGTGTCGTCCGAGAAAAGTCTCACCTGTCTCTATCCACGCCTCCTATGTACCCAGTCTGGCCGTCGTAGGTGGCGCACGCGACCATGTCGACGCACGCCAGGGAGACGATCGTGAAGAGGTAGAGCGCGCGGAGGGGTCGGGATGCGGTCATCGTGCGTTCGCGCGCGGGCAGGAGTGGCAAAAGGCGCGTGCCACCCCCCCCCAAAACGCACGAGTCTGGGAAGGATCGAAAATCCGAGATCTCGTGGGAGAGGAGGCCACGTTATCTGGTCTCCCGCACCACTCTTAGAAGCGCGCGCGATGTCCTCCGTCGCCGCTCACCACCTCTCGGCGAGGCCCGCGGTGGCCCGCCGCGCGGTCTTCTCCCGCGGGACCGCCTCCAACCGCGCCACGGTCCGCGCCGCGACCTCCCGTCGCACCGTCGCGGCCGCCGACACGGAGAATCTTCCAGCCAACCTCAAAAAGATCGTGGGCGCGTTCCAGATGGTACCCGACGCGATGCAGCGGTACAAGCAGCTGCTGTTCTTCGCCGCGAAGCTGAAGGGCTTCGACGAGGCGGACCGGGTGGACGAGAACAAGGTGCCCGGGTGCGTGAGCCAGGTGTGGGTGGTGCCGAGGATCGAGGACGGACTGGTGTACTTCACCGCCGACTCGGACTCGCAACTCACCAAGGGCCTCGCCGCGCTGCTGGTGGAGGGGCTGAGCGGGAGCACGCCAAAAGAGATCATGCAGGTGGAGCCCAACTTCGTGGAGCTCCTCGGCCTGGGCCAGAGCCTCACACCGAGCCGCACCAACGGCTTCATGAACATGCTCAGGCTCATGCAGAAGAAGACCCTGGAGGCGTTCATGGCAGCCGAAGCCGCCGCGAAGGAGTAGGCCGGAGATAGCGACGGGGCGCCGGGACGGACGTTCCCAGCGCCCCGCACCCACATTATTTAACACTTAGCAGCTAAAACGTCTATATTAATATCACGGCGTCACCTATACCGTATGTCCACGCGCCCATACACCGCGCGAGTGAGTCGCCGTTTACTAGATCCAAATCATCCATCACTGTAAGGGCCAACCTTACCTCGCGCCTCATCGTCCGCCCTCCATGCGGTCCTCGATCTCCTGCTGGATCCCCTCCGGCACGTCGTCGTTGATCTCCAGCGCGTAGCACCCCGGCACCATCTTCCCCAGTCGCAGCCACTTGGCGGTCCACGACCCGGCGGGATCGATGGTCGAGACTATGCCGCTGTAGGAGGGCGTGGTGCACTCGGCGACGCGATCGCGGTCGTCGATCATCTGGAAGAACGCGCAGTTGTCGCAGCCCTCCTCGAAGAACTGTTCATGCCGGTGCGTGGGGTTCAACGGTCAGCGGGGTGGAGCCCAGGGGTCGGAACACGGCGGGCCGGGTAGGGATCGGGCGGCCGTGGGGGAGGGATGCGCGGGAGATCGGGGGTGCCTCGGGGCGGTTGGGTCGGACGCGCACCTGCTCGTAGGTCTTGACGAGCTTGCAGCGGAAGCACGCGCGGGTGTGCTTCTGGAACTCTCTCGGGGGCTGCGCCGCGGTATCGAGCGGTTTAGTCGCGGTGTCCGCCATGATGCGCGACCGGTGCGGCACGCACTGTGGCCAGCCCTAAAATCCGAGCCGGACGGTGCAGTGCGCCTCACAGCTTTTTGGCTGCCAATTCTTAACCGTCGGCGGTCACAGCCTGAGGCGCGGCATCCACCGAAACGGCGCCATGTTTATGTTCGAGCCCGGTTACGTGGAGGAGATCGATCCGAACAAGAAGCCCAAGACCGACGCCGACGCGCCCGTGCTGTACACGCCCACCCCCAACCCCGAACACGAGACCGCGGACACGAGACCCGTGGGACGGCCCAAACCTCCGGACGATGACGAGGAGCTCGCCGCGTTCGAGGCGTGCACGCGCAAGATCATCGAGGACTTCGGTCACGTCCACGACAACCTCGGCCTGAGCCAGAAGGACCCCCGCGGTCTGTGCGCGACGGGACCCATCAAGAACGGGGACATCATCCTCGGCATCGCCGAGTGCGCGTGCATCACCGCCGCCTCCGCGCTCAAGGATGAGCGCTTCGGCCCCTTCGTCGACGAGCACACCGCGTCGGGACCCACGCGCGATGACGAAACGAACGATGAGAAGAAAGGTAAGGTCAAGGGTAAGGCAACTAAATACCTGCGCATGCCCCGAGGAGACGTCGCGCTCGCCATGAAGGTGACCATCGACGCGCTGCACATGCGATCGACCATCCAGTACTCCACGTGGGCGCCGTATCACTGGCTCCTGGACCGCGAGGACTTTGACGAATCCCCGACGTGGTGGGACGACGCGACGCGGGTGAAGCTGCTGCGAGGGTCGCACGTCCTCGAGATGGCGCGCAAAGCGGAGAAGGACTTTGAAAACGATTGGGACGTGGTAAAGGACGAACTCGCCGAGATCGCCGTCGATGAAAGGCTCTTCCCGAGCGTACCGATGGACTTCCTCCGCGAGGTCTTTCGCAGGGCGGTCGCGGCGATCCACAGCCGATCCTTCAACACCTCGATGCCCGGCGAGGAGACGTGCGACGCGGCGCAGGAGAGCGAGCGCACGGTGCTGGTCCCCGTGCTGGACTGCGCGAACCACCACCGGCAACCTCGCGAGTGCCAGTGGCAGATGAACCCGATTCACCACTGGGAAGATCGCAGGGTGGACATCGGAAAGTGGTCCATCGTCGTCGGTGCGCTGAAAGATTTCAACGCCGGGGACCCGGTGCGAATCGCGTACGGCGCCAGGGGTAACTCTGAGCTTTTGGTCCGGTACGGGTTCACGGTTGAGGACAACGCGGAACCCGACGGGAGCTCCAATGACGTCGTGCCGCTTCACATCCCTGGCGTTTCACATCCCGTCGCGCAGCTTCGCGTCGCGAGCAGGCCGGGGTACACCTACCCGCCCCTCGCCGCGGCGCTCGACGCCATCAAGCGTAAGAGACTCGGTATCGATGAACCGGACCCGGGGGATGCGAAAAAGACCCGGGACAGAACCGAAGACGAAATCGTAGGCGAGCTGGACGAGCTCGACGATTGGTACGGAAGCGGCGCGGGCGGCGCGGACGACGAGGATGACGATGCGGCTCTCGCGGAGATGTACGGCGACGGAGGCGACGGCGGCGACGGCGTCGATGGAGAGGACGACGACGCGGCGGGCGGCGTGGAGACGGATCCCGCCGCGGAGACCGAACAGGAAAACGCGGTCGACGCGGTGGAGGGTATGCGGCTCATGGACGACCCTTACGGCGGCGGTAGGTCCCCACTCATGGACGACGAAGACGCGGACGGCGCGGACGACGCGGACGTGGTAGCCGCTGAAGGAGGAGGGTCGCTCGATGTCGAGGTGGACGCGCTGCGAGACCTCGTCGCGATACTCACCGAACGACGGGACGCCATACCGGAGGAGCTGACACAGGAGCCGAGGGCGGACCAAGTCACCGACGCTCGAGCCGCGACGTGTGCCGTGCAGATGCTCAGCGAACGCCTGACGCTCTCCTTCTACCTCGCCGCGACCGAGCGCGCGCTCGCGATCGGCGAACGTGTGGTGGACGGCACGCACGCGAGCGTCAAAGAGGCAGTCGCGGCGGAGTTGGGCGAGGTCGGTTCCGAGATCGGAGACGAGCCACCCGCGGGCTTGGAGGGCCGCCAGGCGATGGCTTGGAGGGCCGGCGACGCGCACGTCGAGACGCTGGTCCGCGCGTACTTCCGGATCAGGCACGGCGCGGCGTGAGCGTGTGTTCTCTTGAGTCTGTCCGTTATTACATATCCCCGCGTTCGATTCCGTGGGTCAGAAACTAGATTTCGTCGTGTGAAACTGAGACTATGGTACGGTATACAGGTGTACAGTGCGGGCGTCAGCCCTCGCCGGCGTATAATAGCGGGCTCGCGCGCGTCTCCGTGGTATTACTCTGGGAGCGCGTGCGATGCCGACGAGGGCGACGGCTGTGAGCGAAGGCGATTCCCCTCGCTCGCGGTCACGGCTCCTCCTCCTTTGTCTCCACCTTCGCGGGCGGCTCCTCGGGCTTGGCCTCGGCCGGGGTCGTGGGCGCCGCGGCCGCCGGCGTCGGGACCGCAGTGGGCGCCGGCGTCGGCACCGCGGTGGGTGCCGGCGTCGGGACCGCGGTGGGCGCTCCTCCTCCCCCAGGAGCCGCGCTCTCGCCCTGTACCCCGCCCCGCCTCCACAGCATAGCCGGCCGCGGCGCGTCGTTCTTGGCGAGGTACAAACCACACGCGTTACACAGCGAGCCACCCCCGACGCGCTCCTTCCTCCAGAACGGCGTGCGACTGACCCCGCAGTTGACGCACGTCTTCGTCTCGCCGCCGTTGGCGCCGCGCTTCTTCCCGCGCTTCGACGAGGCGGACCCGCCCGAGTCGCTGGCGTCGTCGCCGGAATCGGAGCCCATGATCCCTCGCTCCCGCTTCTTGCCGCCGTCCTTCTTGCCCGCGTGGGGCGCCGCCATCGCCGCGGCGGCGGCCGCCATGGCGTGCTGACCCGCGCCCATGGCGGCTGCCATGGCGGCCATGCTCTGCATGTGCGCGGCGGTCATCCCCGGCGCCATCCCCGGCGCGCCCGGCATCCCCGGGGGCACGCCCATGCCCGCCATCATCGGGGGCATCCCCGCGCCGCCCGGCATCCCTTGTCGCCACGCGGACATGTCCACGAGCGGCGGCGGCGCGAGCCGGGGTGGTGCGGCCCCGTCGGCGGGCGGCGCACCGGTCGCGCCGTTGCAGAGGAGGTAGGAGTAGTAGGCGTAGTACTGGAGCATGGCGTTCCACTGCGCCGTGCCGGCCACGCCCGGCTGCGCGCCCGCTGGGCCGGACTGCGGCGGAGGTCCCGCCATGGGCGGGAACCCCGCGGCCGGCGCGAAGGGGTTCGCGCCGACCTGAGGCAGAGGGAACTTGGCTCCCTGCATGAAGCCGGTCATGGCGGGTGGGAACGCGGGAACGGCGACGGGATCGACCCCCGCGGGCGCGACGAACGGAGCCTTCGGGATCGACCCCTCGGCTTTTCCCGCGTCTGTCGATTTCCCGTTCGTGGCCTGCTTCGCTTCCTTGTCGTCCTTCGCCGCCGCCGCGGCGAAGGAGGCCGCCACATCCCTAGGGATGGGCGGCTGTGTTGGTAGTTTAACTGACATTGTCATTTATCGCCGCGATTTAGGCTCGAAGAGCTCGCGTATCGCGCGTTCCGGACTCCGATGAGGGCCGCGCCGATTGCAAAAAAACAAGATGGCGGTGCGACGCCAACTGCCGAACTTCGACGACTGGACCGCGCTGCGAACGAGCCGGCCCGACAGTGGTCGAACGAAGGGAACGCGGGTGACGTGAGGGTGTCTTCCACCTGCGCTTACGTCACGCGCCGCGACGGCCGTGTGCCTTCGCGTTGTGCCCGCCTCCTCTACGAGCGATGAGGCCTGCTCCGATTTCCGCACGTGGAATTTCTGCCAACTAAGCGCGCTTGCTGATTTTTCATTCGTTGAAGATCTCCGTGACTCAGAAAAAAGTGTACAAATATCCCAGGTGGCGCGCTGGTTTTGCGGTGTATGGCTTATTGGTGAGAAGATAATCGCAATTTACTGCAGGTATTTACACAATTTTGGCGCTAAAAGATTTTCGAGTGCTTTTTCTATTGGTCGACTGGGATACGGGCGCTTTTACCAGGCATTTTCGAATAAAAACGTTTCAGAGCGCCAAAAAGGTAAATTCTCATTGGACGACTCGACAGAGATGGATCTCGGATCGGTCTGAGCCAATGCCCGGCGTCTGCGAAAAGCACGCCACGAGATACCTCACACGAAAAACGTTTCGTCCGTTTCAAGTCCACCGGGCTAGCTACGTCGCTAACACCGCCTACTCCTCGTTCATCCCGACCACGCTGTCACCTACAATCGCCTTCACCTCCCGCGCGCGCATCGTCGCCAGCGGATCCTCCAACGGTTTCACCGCACTCAGACTCACCTCCCGAGCGCACATCGGACACGCCTTCTCCTGAGCGACGACATCCACGAAATCACCCGCGTTGCATGGGAACAAACACTCGGGGCACCGGGCCCACTCACCGATTCGAACCCTCTTACCCGTCGCGATACAGTACGGTATCGAGGCGCTGCATCCGTCGCACGCGAGGTCCCACTCGGACCCGGGGACGTCGCACATTGGACACGGCGACGACGCCGCATCCGCTTCGGTCCGATCGGGCTTGCGCACGATGGTCTCGATCTTGCGCTTGTACGCCTCCGCGATTTGTCCGCGCCGCTCGGGCTGCATGAGTTGCGTGGCAAACTCGAGGGCGCTTCGCTTCAGTCCCGCGCGCTGGCACTCGATGACGGTGGACGTGAGGATTGGAACCACGTGCGCGGGGAACCGATCGATGCCGCTCGCCACCCTGCGAAGCAGCCTCGCCGCGCCCGTGTGATCCTTGCGCTTCACCCTGAGCTTCACCAGCGCGTACGAGTGTAGGAGCATGAGAGACTGCGTGAGGTCCGTGGGTGGCCGGCGGCCCTCGCCCGTGAGCTCGCGGTGCGCGTCGAACAGCTGCCTGTGCGCGATCTTGTAGTTGCCCATCTCCTGCTCCTGCCGCGCGATGAGCACGGTGGTCTTCGCCGCGGCGTCGTAGTCCCTGAGCGCGATGTGCAGCCTGAACAGGTAGTTGGCATCCTTGGGCACGCCGTCGGACGTACCCATGAGGTAGTCGATGAGCGTGGACGTGAGAGAATCGTCCCTCGCCTCGCCGACGACGTCTATGGCCTTATCCACGCTTTGTCCGGGTCCGTCGGATGAAGCCTTCAGGTACGATCGCACCGCGGCTCCGCGTTCGCCGCACGCGCCGTACATGTCTCCCGCCCTCGCGAAGTCGTTCTCCTTCTCGAAGAACTTGGCGAGCCTGCGGTACTCCTCGGGCGTGCCGGTGTCGCCCAGGCACGACACGAAAACGTCCATCTCCGATCGCTCCCGGGCGAGTTGAAACGCGTCGTCGACTTTTCGCCCAATGAGCAAAAACTCAATCGCGGCGGCGGCGTCGCCCTCCCCTTTGCACCACTTGGCGCACATCAGCGCGCCGTCCACGCTCCGCGACATGCGGACCAGCGCGAACGCCTTGTCGCGGTCCCCGAGGTGCTCCAGCTGTAACCGCACCACGCTGTCGAAATCCCTGGCCAGTTCGTAAGCGTCGGCGGCTTCCCGCAGCTTACCCTCGTTCTCCTTCGCCCTGGCGTACCTCGCGTGGAGCTTGGGGGTGGACACCTTCTGCATGATGGGCCGGGCGAGGTGGAAGAGCTTGGTGTCGATGTATATCCCCGCGGCTTTCTCGTACTCCCCGCCCCGTTCGTACAACTGCGCCGCGTCCTCGTGTTGCGCCAGCTTCTCGAGGATATCGGCGCACTCGCGGCAGAGCTGCTCGGATCCACTGTCCAGCGCGATGAGCTTGCCCCGGCGGACGTCGCCGAGGTGCAACAGGCACCGCGCGATGCCCGCGTTGCCCCGCGCGAGCTCCTTCTCGCTCTGGTCCGGGTACTTGACCGCGCGCTCGTACAGTTCCAGGGCGTCTTCGTGCTCGCCCCTCGACTCCAACACCCCCGCGTACTCCCTGCATATGTCGTCAAGCTGGCTCGGATCCGCCGTCTTGGCGAGCTCCAGGGCTTCCTCCCAGTGCTTAAGGTCCTTGCGCATCTCGAGCGCCGCCTGGGGCCGGCCGCTTCGAAGGAACAACTCCTGCGCCATGTCGTAACAGTCGTCGCGTTCGAAGAGGATCAGAACGTTCCCAGCCAACATATCCTTATCCTCTATGTGCTCCAGTCTCTCCAGCGACATCACCATGGACGCATCCCCGACGAACCGGTACACACGTATGGCGAACTCGATCTCCATGTGCGTCATCGCCCTGTGCGCGAGTTGCTCCCACATCTCCGGCATCTGCATCTGCGCCGCGACCTCCCACGCGTCTTGCAGCCGGTTCATGTTCAGCGCCGCGACGAATCGATCTCGGCCTCTGTCACCGTTCGTTGGCGCCTCCGGGTCCACGAGGGGCGCGTGCGTGGACAGCAGCTCCGTGTGTATCTTCCCGCCCGGCACCTGGCACGTCACCTTGCCGAGCGAGAACAGCACCGGGAACGCGCCGGGCATCTGCGGGTGCGACCCGACCGCCTCCACCATCGACCCGTTAATCGTCACGTCCGCGAAGGTGTACACCTGGAACTCCGCCCCGGTCGCCACGACGACCGTGTTGGGGTCGTGAACGTCCCACATGATCGCCTGCACGGTACTGCCCACGTCCGGCATGGCGTACGACGCGTTGGATACCGGGTTATAGACCATGGCGACTCCGTCGAATCCGATAAAAGCGCATCGGGTCCCGAGCTGGTTCGGGTACACCTTGACGATGCCGCACTGCACGCCGTCCACCTCGTGCCCGTACTCCGACACCTGGGTTCGGCCTGGGAGGTAGTAGTACACGATGTTCCCAGAGGCGGTACCGTACACGAGGAAATCTCGGGTCATGGCCGCGGACGTGACGTCCGCCTCGGGGAGTTGGAAATCCATGCTCTCCGTCGGGTCGTCGTTGCGCTCGATGACGTGCACGTTGACCCGCCCCTCGCTCCTCACCGCCGCCAGGGTGTCGTTCATGCTCACCTCATCCACGCTGCCCATGTACTCGCGCTGGTTCACGCGCTCCGGGGGGTACTCCAGACCCTCCTCGGGGGGACCCACTCTGTAGAACCAAGCCTGGTTGTTCATACCCGCCGACACGTGCTGGTGCCCGAGCGCCAGAAACACCGGTTCCTGGTCGATGGCCACCGCCCGCAGCTTGTTCTGCGAGACGTCCGCGACGGTCACCTCCAGTAAGGAGGTGAGGTACGCGCACCTGTCGCCGAACGCGCGGCACAAGTTGGGAAGCGAAGCGAGAAACGTGTACAGCTCCCCGTCCCCGGTGGCCACCGTCAACACCTGCCCCTCCATGGACCACCCCAAGCACGTCACCTCGCAGTTCACGCTGAACTCCAGCGCATCGCCCGTGTTCTCGGCTAAATCCCCGTTGCTCACGTCGATCATCTTCACCGTGTTGCCGCTGTAAACGGCGAGGCGGCCGATGTCGGGGCAAAACGCCGTCTTCATCGCCATCGCCGCCGCGCCCGTGAACGGCTGCATGTTGCACAGCTCCCGCTCCATCTCGCCCCCCTCCATCCTGCACAGCACGCACTGGCCGCTGTCGAAACACACGACGAGGTACCCCGCGCCGGCCCAGTGGTGGGACTTGATCTTGCCGTAGTAAGGGTCGAACTTTAGCTCGGCCGGGTTGCGAATCTCCGGCGGGTCTTCGCCAAACTCTCCGAGTCTGTACAGGTATACGGACGACAGCCCACCGAGAAGCGTGGCGCTGATCTGGTTCAGCCTCTTCGTCGCGGCTAAGGACCCGCCGGAGGACGCCTCCGGTGCGAACTGGAGTTCCTTCGGTTTGTCCTTGACGGCGAGCTGGAACTCGGTGTCGCCGTTGCCGAGGCTGACTGTGATCTGCCTGTCGTCCCCTCCCAGGGCGAGCCGGCCGTCGGGGCTCCACGCGCCGCACGTGATGCCCTTGGTGTGCTTACCCATGATGCTCATGGTCTTGCCTATCCTGCTGTCGTACAGGAGGAGGTTGCCCTTGGCGGTGCCCACGCTGAGGACGTTGCCCTGGGGGTCCCACGCAACGTGAGACATCTCCTTCATCATCTGCACGTTCTCCAGGCGCATGGCCTCCCTCTGCCGGACCTTGTACACCACCACCGCGTCCCCGATGCCGGGCTTGGAGCCCGCGGTGAGGATGGCCAGCTTCTCGCTCCGCCTGTCCCACGCCAGCTGCACCGCCGCGCACTGACCCTGCGTCACCTTTCCCGGGATCTGGATCTCGTCGTGCAGGTTACCCTTGCGATCGTGCACGAGGAGCCTGAGCTGGCACGACGCGGTGGCGATGAACTGGCCGTTCGGGGACCACGCGAACGTCACCGGGCCCCGGCCCAGCCGGTCGGAGCCCACCTCGAAGAGCTGCTTCATCCCCAAGAGCCGCTCGTCGCCGACGCGACCCTTCGAATGTTTGTTTCGGCACCCAACGTCTTTTTTTGAGTGCGCGCGCGTGCGTTTCACAGTTGAGCGGGGATGTTTCTCTCGATCACAGTCGTCGCTATCGTCGGCCTCGGCCCCTACCACCTCCTCTACCACCCCCACGTCCACCTCCTCTGCCACCTCCCCTACCACCCCCACGTCCACCTCCCCTACCACCGCCTCGTCCCGCCGACTTCATCATCTTCATCGCGCCCCGGGTCGTGTCCATCGTCGGCGCCCGCACTTCGAGGTCATGCGTCGTGAAGTCGTACGCCCCCTTCTTCTGCGCCGCCGCCGCCTCCTCAGCCTCCGCCCGAAGCCTGGCCTTGTTCTTCCGCGGGCGGGTGTCCACCGACGGCTTGTTCTTGGCCTCAGCCTCGGCCTCAGCCTCGCGCGCAGCCTTCATCGCCTCGCGCTGCCGCCTCCCGGGCTTACCCTTCTTCTTTTCCTTCGCCTGTTCTTTCCCTTCGCCGTCGTCGTCGCCCTTCTTGGCGCGCTTCCGCTGGCGCTGCCTCCCGCCCGCGTCCTTCTTCTTGCCCCCCGGGGCGGCCTTCTTCGGATCCTTCTTCAGCAACGACTCGTGCACGTACCCACCCTCGGGCACGTCCGAGTCAGAGCCGCCGCCGGAGTCGTCGGAGGAGTCGAGGTCGGCGAGTCGGTAACGCTTCTCATTCGGGTGGATGGGTTCGCCGTCGGAATCGACGTCGCCGCCGCCCTCAGCGGCTGGGTCCTCGAGGATCTTGGAGGCGCGGAGCCGTGCGATGCGCTCGGCGTGCGTCTCGGCTTCGCCGTCGGAGTATCCCTCGATGTCGGGGAACTCGTCGTCCTCGCGAAGTTTGCGGCCGTCGGGAAGCGTCTGGTATATCGCGTTCATGTCGTCCGTCACGCCAGCCTTTGCCATACGCTTCTTGTGCTTCTTGCTGGTCAGGTGCTGCTGTAAGGACTGCTCGGACAGGCACAGGACGCCGGGGCAGAGCCTGCACTTGACCGCGATTCCTTTGTCTGGGGCGACGTCCTTCGGGGGTTTACCGGTGAGCTCCGTCGGGGTCTCCTCGCTCTCGCTCTGTTCCTCATCGTCGGCGGAGTCGTCGTCGTCGTCGTCAGAGCCGGTGTCGTCGTCGTCGTCGTCAGAGCCGGTGTCCGAGTCCTCGTCTCCGGATGAGAGGTCGGAGTCGTCGGAGAGTTCATCCAGCGCGCCGCGGCCGTCGTTCTCGGGGTCGGAGTCCTCATCGGTGGAGTCGTCAGCACGAGCCCCCGCGTTGAACAAGTTCCAATCTCGCCGCTTATACATTGTGACGGCGCTCTTCCGGGTCGACGGGGACGCGTTGTCGTGCTATCGAACGCTCGGACGCGGTCGAGTGTACTGCGGGTGACTTAGAATCACCGTCGGGCGAGCGCGTGGCGGATCCGGCGCGGCTCGATATGAGGGAACGCGACTCTACCGAGCATCCAAAGAGGCGGCGGTGGGCGGCGGAAGGAAAACCTCCTCGATCAGTGTGAGGCGTTTGCCAAAAATTATCGTGTCCTCTCAGTCGCCATGTTAAAAGAGCGTCCTAGCGTCGTCCACGCGTCGTCACTTCCCCCGCAGGAACTTCACCCCTTCCTCCGCTAAGCGCGTCACCGCCTCCTCGTCCCCGACGCTCAGCCCCCCGAGCTTGGAGAACGCCGGCGACAGCTTAGCGCCGTCAAACTTGAAAAAAACCGGAGTGAGGTGGTTACCAGGCAGAACCGCCCTCGCCAAAGGCGCGTCCCCGGCGACTAAGAACTCGAACCGTTTACGTAAGTTCACCTCCAGCTCGTCGTTCTGGTCCAAGTCGTCGTCCTCGAACGTGACCAGCTTGACCCGCGGGGAGACGAACCGACGTTTCGCGTCGTCCAAAGTCTCCTCCGGCGACGGCGTAAAGTCAAGTCCCGCCGCCGCCGCCGCCTTCTCCGCCAACGCCGTCAGGTTGGGTATGTTCCTCATGAACCCGTCGAAGGCGTCTTTGGTCCCTTGGTCAGCGTTACCCCCCATCGCACCCTCAGCCCGTTTCTTCAGCAGCTCGCGCGCGAACTTCTCCAAAAGCCGGACGGAATCCGCCGCGGTGGCGTTGTTGAACGAGACAAAGAGGTGACCGGCCCTCGCTCCTTGGGTACCCGCCATCGTTCCCCCCGTGTTTCCCTCGCCTCCGCCGTCCGCGCTCCCTCGGGGCCCACTCCCGCACGCGGCGATGAGCTGCAGCTTACACCCCAGGCTGTGACCCGCGGCGAACACCGGCATGGACGATACGTCGTACCCCTCCCGGGCCGCCGCGACGGCCCACGCGTCGTTTAAAGACTTTTGGCATTCCCCCGCGATGGCGCCGTGGTCCACGCCGAGCTCGTACGGCGTCGCGACGATGACCACGCCGGCGTCGTCGCCGAGTCGTCTGAGGAAGGCGTCGTACGCGATGTGCGGGTACGAACCCAGCACGGCGCCGCCCACGAAGTGCACCACGCCCCACGCGCGCCCGGGCGGGCATCGGACCCACGCGCCCGCGATCTTCTCCCAGCCATCGCCGCCCGGTCCTCCCCGTTTGCTCACGAGCTCGAGCTCGAGTTCCTGCAGGCGCGATCGTAGTTCGATCGCGGCACCGACGGTTCCCAACGAGTTGGGCATGAACCCGTCGTCGTCGTCGTCCATCGCGGCGGGGGGAGGCGCGGGGAACCTGGCGCGTCGGATGGGTGACGTCAGCGTTTTCTTGATGCTGACGCGGAGAGGCGACGCGCTGGAGGTCGCGACGGGCGCGCGGGTCCGGGGTGCGACGCGCGGCGCGGCGGCTGCAGCCATCGCGTTCATCGTCTTCATCGTCGCGGCGGCGATGGGGACCCAAAACGTGTCGTGAGCGTACTTCTCGCGCGCCTCGATCTGCTCCCTTCCTGGGATAAGGCCGACGTATGAGGTGCCTACAGATATGTGACAAGATGATCCGACTCGAGAACACGATCCAATCTCGTTCGCGTCACGACACATCGTCTACGGTGAGCCTACGGATACAACACACACGTCGTCAACGTACATCGACGTTGACTCATCACACGAACCACCTGAACATCCCGAAGATGTACGCCACCCACGTGACCGAGAGGGCCACCACTACGGACCACACGTAAAAATCACCCCCACCGCCACCCTTGGCCGCGTCGCTCGTGTCGGACTTCATCGCCGCCGCAGCCTCCGCGGTCCCAAACACCACCGTGACGAGGTCCGGTTTATCAGTGAACGGGTTCCTGTTCCCCTGCGTGGCGCACACGGCGTCGTTCCTGTCCTTCTCCCACTGCTCCACCGGGTGCTCGACGTGCCACGTTAAAAGATGTGAGAGAGTGCCGAAGGTAAACACTCCGTCGCCCCTCGTGTTCTTATCCAATGACTCGCCCAGCGACAAGTTGTACGTGTTGGGCTCGTCGCCGTCGTACCGCACCGCCATGTAGAACATGGCCCGCGCGATGAAACCGCGGTACGCCGGCGGTGGGGTCCAGTACCCGGGGTCTGATCCGAACTGCGCGGTGCCCACCAAGCCGCACGTCGTCGCCGTGCACGCGGGTGTCTCGCACCCTGCGTGCGTGGCGGCGCACCGGGATTCGTCGTTGACGTCGGTGATCTGCTCGAACGCGCGGTTGCTCCGCGCGGAGTTGAGGGACTTGAGCGAGGGTACCAGCGCGTGCAGGTCGGACCGAGGCGTCGCGCCCGCGGTGAGACCGGCGCTCTCGCCGACGCCGAAGCTCTGCGGCCATAAGTGTTCGCGGTTCCACTCGCACGTCAGGCCGTAGTACGATCCGGTCCGGCACTTGGGCGAGTACCCTCCGTAATACACCCGCACGTGGCTGCTGTTGTGGCTGTCGATGGACGCCTCGAGCGCGTTCCACGCGGCGGTGTACGACACCTTAGTGTGGTGTTCGCTCGTTCGTCGATGCAGCCACGCGGAGACGTCGACGGCGCCCTTGCCCGCGGCTTCGGTGGCGTACGTTGGATCGTACAGCGCCGACGGGACGCACGTAGCGTCCGTCAGGGTTATGAGCGAGGCCACGACGGCGATGACTGGGAAGATACTCGACATCGTGTCCACCTCCGCGGTCACCCCCGCGTCGCGCGTTGTGAACGAACTTTTCCTCCATCGAGCTGGTGTGCCAACAGTCTTGGCACACTCGGCCCGATAAATATTTGAATCTGGGGAGTCCAGAGCCAGACCAGTGGCGCGCGTCGATCGATCCATCGGGATGGTCGCCATCGCGCCCATCTCGCTCGCTGGGGCGATCCCGACTCTCCGCGCGCGCTCGTCGAGGACGCTCGGCGCCTCGCGATCGCGATCCCTCGCCGGCGGGGGGTACATATTTCTCGCGCCAATATTACCCGATCGCGGCGTCAACCGACGTGTCCCCGCCGTGACGACGGCGGCGTGGGGCTCCACGCGGTACGTCGAGCACCTGATTCGCCCCGGCGATAGCTTGTGGAAGATCGCGGTCGACTACGACTCCACCGTGGACGAGATTCGGGCCGCCAACGGGGTCAAGGACAAGGATGGGCTGATCTACGAGGGGAAGACGTTGAAGGTGCCGGTGAACACCGACATCAAGTCCAAGTCGCCCCCGGGCGCGGACCCGGTCAAGACCCTGGTGCCGCCGAAGAAACCCCGTAACCTATTCGCCCGGGAGGAACCCCTGCTCGGCCCAGCGCCGACGGCGCCCCCGAAGAACGTGGAGCGCAAGCCGGCGGAGGAACCCAAGGCGGCGAAGGCGACGAGTCCGCCCGCGCCGAAGAAGGCACAGGCGAAACCGGCTCTGAGCACCCGCAAGGACATCCCGGGCAGGGAGACGCAGAAAGGCCAGGAATCGTGGCGCGCGCCGTTCCAGCACATGGCCAAAGGAAAGGTCACCCCGCTGACCAAAGCCGACGTCGAGCAGCTCATCCCACGCAAGGTGTTCCTCGGCGTGTCACCGGGCGGCGACGCTTCGGGCCTGAGGGACGCCGACGTTTTACTACTCGTGGAGGTACCCGACTCGGACGCGTGCATGGGTGCGTACCCGACGTGGAAACAACTCGCCGAGCGGATGGCCAAGTCCAACCCACACGTTCGCGTCTGCGCGTTCAGCGCGGAGACCGACGGCGCGAAACAGTGGGCGGGAAGGCACCTCGCCGCCACGTCGCACCCGACGTTCATCGCCATGCCCAGCGCGGGGGGCGTGTACAAGTTCGGGGGCGAGAGCGCGACGCTGGAGCTGCTCAAAAAGTTCGCCACCGAGGCGTTTAAACAGAAGAAGAAGGTACCCGCGACCGAGAAGCCCCTTGCGGCGACGGCCACTCGGCGCGGTGTGAAGCCATCGATGGATAAGCCGCGCGCGAGCGTCGAATACTACCGGGGCATCGGTACTGGCGGGCCGCTCGGCGCCGTGGTGGACGCGAGCGTGCAGGGCGCCGCGAACGTGGCGAGGATGGCGGCGCCGCTCGCGCTCATCTCCCTCGTCGTCGGGTTCTTCATGGCCACCGCGCTGAGGATCCTGGACCTGGCGTTCGGTGAGAGCTCGGCGAAGGTCGCGGGCGGGTCTGCTTCGTCGGCGGCGGCTCGGCTGGCCACCGTGGTCGGTCGCGAGGGCGAGACGTACGTGATGCCCCCGCCCGTGGTGGACAGCCAGGGCCGGGCCATCGCGCCGGCCGCGGCGGCGAGGCGGGAGAGCGTCACGTCGCAGACCAAGCTGGCGAGGGAACGCGCGGCGCAGCGGGAGATGAAGGCGAGAGCCGCGCTCGACGGGGATGAAAACGCGATTCCGCCCGGCGCGTCGGCGAATAAGCTGATGGAGTGGATCGGGATCGTGGAGTCGGAGATGCGGGACCTGTGGAGGCGGTTCTTCTTCCTCTTCTGGGCGTGGATCAGGCTGCAACGGAGGCTGCTGCTGGAAAGGTTCAAACCCGAAGCGCAGAACTAGCTATCGCTCGCGTGGGAATCAAAACTCTAATCTTGATGTTATCGCTCGCGCTACTTCTTCCCGCCGAGGAGGTTGGCGGCGGCGAGCGCAAAGGCGCTCACCCCTTCCTCCTCTTCTTTCTCTGTATTCCCTTCGTTCGTATCGGGTTCCTGCGGAGGGTCGTCGAACGCGGTCTCCACGCTCTTTCCCAGCGGCGAGGACGGGACGTCCTTCCGCTTCCTGTGCTCCATCCTCGCCTCCGTGTCGCGTTCGTTCTGCACCCGCTCGAGCTCCAGCACCTGGCCGTGCAGCCTCCGTGCGACAACCTCGGGGGAGTTGGGTCCCTGCGACGCGAGCTCCCCGGGTTCGTCGTCCTCGTCCTCGTCGTCCGTCCCGTTGTCCACCACGACGTTCTGCCGGCCCCACCCCTTGGTCTTGCCGCTCGGCTGCGGCGTGGGCGTCGGGGTCTTGGCGGCGGGAGTTGGGGTCTTGGCGGCGGACTTTGGCGTCGCATTCGGTGTTCCCACGGGCGTCCCTTGCGAGGACCTGGCGGCCAACTCGGTCTCTATGTGGTCATCCGTGAATCCCATTGATTTGGACACCGCGGCGCAGAGTTCCTCTTCGGTGGCGAAGTTTGTCTTTCCGCGGTACCGCTCCTCCTCGGGCGCGAAGCACTGCACCAGCTCGTTCTCGGTCACCACCAGCTGGTGCTCGGTGCACTCGGCGAAGGTGAGGATTGGCACGTCCTTCAGGAGAAGTGACCCGCCTTTACGTATGGCGTCGGGCTCCGCGTTGACGACGTCCTTGTGCACGGTGCATCGGATCTGGCCGGTCGGGTCGCCCACGACTATCTTCTTGTCGCCCCACGGCGTGGTGGAGTCGTTCAAGATTGCCACGCACAGGCGCTGGCATCGCGTGCTTCTCCACCCGCCGCTGAGTATCCACTCGCAATTCGTCTTGACCAATGGATTGGTGGGTTCGAATACGTCCACGTCGATGGTATCGAGCGCCCTGCGCCACGATCCGAGCTTGAACGCCCAGTGCTGCCGGAGGTTGATCTGCCAGTGCTTCTCGTCGGGGCTCGTCGCGCCGGGCAGGTGCGTCGCGCCGGCCGCGCGGGACCCGGCGGGAGGGTTACCGGACGGTCCCGCGCCGTCTCCAGCCTCGATCCTATCGGGATCCTTCCCGCGGCGGAGGGCCTCCTGGAGAGCCCCGGCAGGGCCGGGGATGCGCCTCTGCGTGGCCATCCGCCGAGCGCGCGAAAAACTGTCGGTGGCCTTTTGCCTTCTTCAGCTTTCCATGGATTGCGTTCTTATCCACACCATCACGGCACTCGAGCCGCATCAGGTCGCATCCATCGCGCCCTCTACCCCTCCGAGGACTCCAATCGTCGTCCAAGGACATGAGCTCGGTCACCGCCGCCTCCTTCCTCGCGCCCGCCGCGCCAAGGCTCCACCGCCTTCGCGGCGGTCGCGTAGCTTCCCGACCTAGCCGCCGATACGGCGCCGTGACGACCACCGCGGGCGCGCCGATGGTCACCGTGGACAAGGGCAAGCTCATGCTCGACCGCGACGGGTACAAGATGCTCGATATCCGCCCGTTCAAGGCGTACGACCGCGAGCACCTCACCAAGCCCCCGCAGTGCACCGCCAACGTGGCGCTCGCGCCGGGAACCCTCCCGGATGCAAAGTTCGTCGCCGCGGTGGAATCGCAGGGCTTTCCCAAGGGTGCGAAGCTCCTCGTCACCGACTTCGACGGCGAGATCTGCCAGCAGGCGGCGGACATGCTCCACGACGCGGGGTTCACCGCCGTCGTCGCCGTGCAGGGCGGGTACAACGGCTGGAGGAAGGTCTTCACCACCTGCGGCCGGCGCCGACCCCCGCAGGGCAAGTGGGTCAGCACGGGCAAAGAGGCACTCAAGTCCGGCCTGACCCTCGACCCAAACGTCGCGGCCGCGTACGAGGAGAACTGGGGCAAGGAGCCGCCCAAGCACGGCGAGGTGGGCAGGGCCGGCGACGAGGCCAAGGAGGAGGAGAAGGAGGACTCTGCGTCTGTTGCCGATAACATCGTCGAGGAGGTCGTGGCTGACGAGGACGGGTTCAAGGTCAAGAAGACGTTCAGAATCAACGACGACGGAACCAGGACGGAGGTTGACATGTTCGAAGCGGCGGCGGCGTCCTCGCAAAAGTCCTCAAAGGTGACCACGCTCGGCACGCGCATGGAGAAGCCACCGATCACGGGAGTGTCCGGCGGCGGAGCAGCGGAGGGGAGCAACTGGGAAACCTTCTACACCGACGACGCGGAACGAAAGCCGTACTACGTCAACAAGAAGACGGGCGTGACGCAGTGGGACGAGCCCAAGAGGTGGTGGAGCGGCGGCAGGTGGATCGAGGCTGAGTAAACGTTTCAACGGAACCCGAATAAGTGACACTTGAACGAGATAAAAGTAAGATTAGTCGCGCCGCGACGGATGAGCGCTCGTTCCAATGACCGGTGTTCAAATGACTAAGGATGCAAACCGAACCCCTTACCCGGCCTCCACAGCCCTATCCCGTACAGGCAGATCCAGTCCAGCACGTATCCCGGCAGCACGCGCTTCAGGAACATGAACGCGTGCGTCGGGACAGTCACCGCGTACCTCGGCCTCGGTCGCGTACAAGTCAACGCGAGTTTCAGCTTGCGTGTCACCGCCTCGGGTTCGAGCTCGAACGGATCTTTCTTGTACGGGCCGTACAACCGCGGCATGAACTTCTTCTCGTAGAAGCTCCTGAACGCGGACGACGGCACCAGGGGTTTCATCCACTTGTCGAAGTGCGGCACGGATTTCTCCCGGATCATTGTGCGGATGGGGCCCACGTTGAGGCTGACGATCTTTATGCCCGGCTGGTCCTTCAGTTCCAGCCTCAGGGCGTCGCAGTACGCCTCGAGCGCGAACTTAGTGCTCGAGTACGCCATTCGCATCGGGAAGACGACGTTGCCCAGGATGCTCGAGCACTGGACGACTCTGCCGACGTTGCCCTGGTTTCTGAAGATCTTGATGCAGCGATTGGTCAGGTCGACCCAGCCGAAGAAGTTGCACTCGAAGATCTCCCTGAGGAGCCCCGTCGGGACGTCCTCGGCCGCACCGCCCACGCCGTACGCGCCGTTGTTGAAGAGCGCATCCAGGGTACCCCCGGTCGCGTCCAGGACCTCCTTCAGCCCGCTCTCGATCGTCTCCCCTTTGGCATAGTCGATTAATGGACTCTCGAACCCTTCCGACTTCAACCTCCGGCAGTCCTCCTCCTTGCGACAGGACGCGAACACCCTCCATCCGTCCTTCTTTAGGGTCTGCGCGGCGTCCAGGCCGATGCCGGAGCTGCAACCGGTGATGAGAATGGTCCTCTGCGTCCCCATCGGCGTCGTCGTCGGAAATGACGCAGACGTGCAAAATCGGCACCTCGTTTGCCAAATATGAAAGCCGTTGACCGCACAACCGAGCGCGCGGGGTCATGGAGGTGGCAGAGGAGGAACGCAAGGGCGGACAAACGTCCGCCGAGGCTCTCGCGGCGGTCGAGCAGATCATGGATTTGGAGGGCATGACCCGCGACTGCCTTCAACGGCTGGACGACTTGGAGCGCGTCGTGGCGTTGGAACGGAAGAAAGTGGAGCTCGAGGAGGGGATGGAGGAGAAGGCCGGCGTGGACGCCGCCGATCCCATCGCGCCCGCGCCCGTTGGGAGGAGCAGCGTCGCTGACATCGACGCGCAGATCGCGGCGGTCAAGGCTGAGGCGCTCGAGCGTCAAAAGAGGGACACGATAGCCAAGGCACGGTTCGAGGAGACGAAAGGATCCATCGAGAGGGGAGAGGCGCACATCGCCAACATTGAGCTCATGTCGGTTCAGACCCCAGAAGGACAGGCGGCGTTGGAGTGACTCCATATAGCGATGACACCCGTTGTACACTAATGTTTACTACACACGCGACGATTCAACCCTTGGTTCGGTACCGCGCGTTGGAGCTCTGCTCGACGTCTGGCATGACGGTTACGTACTCGACCCGCATCGTACCGGATGGCGACCCGTCGATCGGCGTCGCCGACGCCAACACCAGGTTCTTCCGTGCGCCGTGGCTCATCCTCGCCACCCCCGCCAACAGCTGGCACCGCATCGGCGTCTCATCGTCCACCACGCGCACGCAGAAACCCGCGTGGTACGCCATCGGGTCGCCGGGGTACGCGAGAAAGTCGGCGCCGAACTTGATCCCAGTCGTCATCGTCAAACCGCGCCCGTGAAGGTCCGCGAACACCGCGCATCGTACGCGCTCCATCTCCGTCCGCGGATACTTCCACTCAGGTCCATCGCCCTCACTGGTACCCTCATCGAATGGCTCGCACAGGGGCACGGTGACGAAGGATGCGTCGGCGAGCATCGCCGCCGCGTCGGCGTCGCCGCCGGCGTCGCGGTCCGCGGCCTTCTTGGCGTTGTGCCCGGGCTTTGGTTTGACCCCCCAGCCCTTGCGGTTAGCCTGCGGGGGTTTCTGAACCGGTGCGGCGGCGGTCACGTCGGCGGTGACGTCCGCGAGAGGGTCGGGCGCCTCGTAGAGTCGGACCCATCCCCGGCTCACCGCGAGGGTGACCTCCTCGGGGCAGAGCTGCAGTGGCAGGCCGTGCACTTGGTCCTGCTGGCGGAACCCCGGCAGGCCGCCCACCATCGCGCCGATCAAACGATGGACCGTGCGTAGCCGGTAGTACTCTGCGGTTCGGGACGGGGTCACGGGGTGAATGTCAGGGGACGAGCGATGGGACGGGGCGGATTCTAATCTCGTTAGGGCAAAGTGCCGACTCGGCGCGGGAGATGGTTCGGCCCGCACGGGTTCGACGTTTGGGTAGCGGGGACGCACCGTCCGCGGTCCACACGAGGCCCCTGTCGTCATCGGTGACCTGCACCCTGATGGGCGCGGGCTCTTCCGCCATCGGCCCGCGTCGTCAGCTATGACCTCGGTCGCTAATAATGTAATCCAGACCGCTGATAATAATCCAGACCTTCGAAGAGTGGCGCGGCAACTAAAGTTCCTCGATCCGCCTCAGGTGTGGTCTATTGATATTCATTCGTTCTATCGCGACTATGTGAACGCATCACTTGCTGCCCTTGGACGCCCTGGCCGTCCGCTTCCTCGGCGACTTCTTCGCCGGCGACTCCGGCGGCTCGGCCTTCTCCGCCGAACCCTTCGAGTTTCGAGCCTTCCCGCGGGGCGAGGGCGACGCCTTCGTCTCCTTCGGCTCCTTCTCCGCCGGCGCCTCGTCCTCCTTCGGCGCCTCCGCCTCCGCCTTCCTCTTCCTACCCTTCTCGCCGTCCGTCGCCTTTTCGCCCTGCTCCGCCTCGAGGCTCGCAATCTCGAGTTGCATCCGTTGAATATCGGCGTCGATGGCGACGTTCTTGGCGCACTGCTCGTACCAAATCTTCTCCAGCCTCGCGAGTTCCTTTCCAGCCTCCTTCTGCTGGACGCTGCGCATGGTGTTGAGCTCCTCGATGGACTTCTTCTTCGCCGCGAGCTCCTTCTCGGTCCTGTGGGTTTGGATGGTGAAGGGCGGTGAAGGGTGAGCGCGTATGGGTTTTTAGGGTTAGGGAGATTTGGCCGTGGGACGGATCGTGGGGCGTACCGCGCGATGGCCGCGTCTAGCGCCGCGTTGTGCGCCCTCCACGCCTGGGGCGCGAACTTTTGCATGAGCTCCAGGTTCTCGATGCGGAGCTTCTGGTGCTCGAGCTGCGCCTTGGCGTTGTCGTTCGCCTTTTCCCACTCGGCCGGATCGTCCCTCTTGGACTTTGGCGGTGGGTCGAGGTTGTACCGCGAGCCGTCGGGCTGCGCGATCTTCTCGCCCGTGCCCTTCTCGACCCTGCGAAACTCCTGCTCCAGCAGCGGGCACTTGGACCAGTCGATCTCCTTCGCGGGCGCAATCTCGGCGAGGTAATCCTTCGGCCGCTTGGTCATCCTCCGCATCTCCTCCTGCACCAGCTGGTCCGAGGTCTCGCGCCAGCCCTCGGGGAGGACGTCCGCGTAGGGCAGCGCGTCGATCAGCGGGTTATTCCACCGCGATGACTTTTGCTCCGCGCCGTCCAGCAACATGGGTTGAGCGCTCATGTCGGCCGGTCTCTACACCTCGCGTGTCCAGGCGGCGGGGCTGAGAGTGAAGGAGGCGCGAGTGTGATTCGGCTTGAACCGTGTGAGCTGCTCAGACAACATAATCTATGAAAAAGTGTGACGCTACGAGGCTGCGCGCTTGGTGAGCCTCAGGAGCAGCCTCTCGCTGTCGTTGTGCCTTCCAGGCCCGCTCCTTCTCTTCCCGCCAATCTCGATGTCCTCGATGGGCGTCGGGTCACCGAACAGACCCGCGCCCTCCGCCGCGGTCCAGAAGTGATTCAACGTACCCCAGCAGCAGTCGCCCCGGTCCTCGAAGACCACGTACACCACCGTCCGTCCCGGTTCGCACATCGCCGACACCGTGTCCGCGAGCATCTGCATCTCCTGCTTACCCTGCGAGTAGCATATGTCGCTCCCGATGATCATGTGCGGCGCCCGGCCGTTCGGTAACGACGCGAGCAAGGGCTTCACGGCGTCCTCCGCGGTGGGCACCGTGGTGTCTTCGTCGTCGATGTCTGACTCGCTCTCGTCGCCGTCCTTTCGTGGCGCGCGTCTCCACGCCGCGCGTCGCCACCACAGTTCCGAGACGTGCGCGTTACCGAGGCTGTTGGCGTCGACGTTCCTGGCCGCCGCCGCGGGGGTCGAGTCGGTGATGGCGACGTGCGCGGCGCCCAAACGCGCGGCTACCATTCCTCCGAGCCCGAGCCCCGCGCCGAGCTCCACCGCCACGGTGTCGGCGGTGACCGCGCCCACCGCCGCCGCCTCCGTCGCGTCACCCGCGGCGCCGTCGTCGAGCTTCGCCTTGTACGCGGTCGTCGCGTCGCAGAGGTAATCGCCGAGGCTGTAGGCGCACGGCCATATCACCGTGGAGGTGCCCGGCACGAACGCCTTGCTGGTGGAGCCGTCCTGCCTCATGCGCACCGGCGCCTCGTCGCCGCCCAGCGCCCGGTGCGAAAACGCGAGCTCGGCGCTTCGCTGGTCCACGCCATGGATCTTGAACAGCGCGGAGGCCTCCTTGGCCTTGACATCGTCGTCGGCGGACATGAGGAGAGAGTCCCGCGCGTACGGGAGTGGCGGCTCTGAAAACAAAACGCCCGATGATGGCCGATCGACTTGACCTAAGACCTCTGACGAGTCTGCTCGCTCCATAGCGTCGGGACACGCGGGTCATGCCGACGATTGGCGAAGCCCGCGCGCACTGCGCCACCGTACTCGCGGGCCTCGACGATGACACCCTCGACTACGTCGCGGGCGCCGTTTTCGAGGACGAGGACGCCGGGACGGTCCTCCCCTACGACGATCTGGTGGACTTTTTAGTTCCGATGCTCGACGAGCTCTGCGCCGGGGACGAGGACGCCGCCGGGGACAAGGCTAAACAGCTGTACGCCGCGCTCGCATCCGGCGCCGAGGACGTATCGAAGGAAGTCAAACCGGCGGAGGCGAAGAGGGCGCCGATATCCCTCGGGAAAGGCCCGACGACTGCGCTCGAGGCGAAGGTGATGCGGGAGCAGGAGGAGCTGCGAAGCAAAGTCGCGGCGGTGGAGGTCAAGTACGACCGATCCGTCGGCGAAGACGGCGAGAGCGCCGCCGCCAAGAAGGACGCCGGGCGACTCGCGGCCAAGCAGGCGTACCTCGCCGAAGAGGCCGCCAAGCAGAACGCGGAGCTCGCCGCCGAGCTCGAGGACGCGAGGGTCACCGCCGCTCGCATGCGTCTCTCCGGCGAAGCCTCCGGCTCGAGACTCGCGGCGATCGAACTCGGACCTTTCCAGCTTCCAAACCCCGGCGGGGGCGCGGATCTCATCGAGAACGCATCCGCCATCCTCGTCCCCGGGCACAGGTACGGGTTAATAGGCAGGAACGGCAAGGGTAAGTCGACTCTCTTAAAGTTTCTCGCGAGTCGGCGAGTCGGCGGCTTGGACCCGTCCACGTCTGTGCACTACGTCAGCCAGGAGCTGCACCTCACGCCCACGCAGGAGGAGTGGCGGCCGGCGTCGCTAGTCGTCGAGGCGGACGTCGAGCGCCGCCTGTTACTCGCCGAGTCCGCGGACCTGACGGCTAAATCCGAGGCGAAGGACTACGCCCCCGACGCCGCGGAACAAAAACGACGATCGGAGGTGGAGGAAGCGCTGATACAGATCGACGCCGAGGGCGCGCCCGGGCGGGCCCACGCGCTCCTCCACAACCTGGGCTTCCCCGAGGCGCTGATGGACCGGCGGATGAAAGCGCTGAGCGGCGGGTGGAGGGTACGCGCCGCGCTCGCCGCCGCGCTCTTCGCGAAGCCGGACGTGCTCCTACTGGACGAACCCACGAACCACCTGTCCATCGCGGCGGTGCTGTGGCTCGCGAGGGAGCTCAGCGTGAGCTCCACGTGGCACACCCGCGTCGTCGTCGTCGTCAGCCACGACAGGCACTTCCTCGACGCCGCCACCACGGACTCGCTGCACATCTCCGGCGCCGCCAGGAGACTCACGCCGCACCGCATGTGCTACAGCGCGTGGGCGGCTAAACGCGAAGAGCAGCAGAAGGCGCTCCGGAAACGAGCGCAGCTCCGTCACGAGAAGAAGTCCAAGCTGGAGGCGTACGCCGGCCACGGGTTCAAGTACGGCGGGAGCTCCTCGCAGATTAACATGATG
>Ga0209631_10001168_pt1 | contig 34484 bp, 33 predicted proteins | sample COG_08_FD_184752 | JGI IMG/M metagenome (GOLD analysis project Ga0209631, IMG submission 184752) | Pelagic Microbial community sample from North Sea - COGITO 998_met_08 (SPAdes) (version 2) | ecosystem: Environmental > Aquatic > Marine > Neritic zone/Coastal water | place: Helgoland, sampling... | reverse complement strand
GCCACTAGAACGATCTTCTTCATTACGGTATGGATACACCTACTAACTTGAACAGTGTGTGACTTAATACGTTATTAAACATGTACTAATACGTATGTCGGTTAAGGACGGACGAATATTAGAAACTTGCTCAAGCAATCAATCTTTGATATATATGTGAAAATGGACGGCGTTTCTAAAAAAGCGACGGTGACCTGGGTCCCAGACCAACAACAAGTGGAACGACGCGAAAATATGAAGATTTCAGAGTATTTCCAACAATTATTGGACGAAAATTTTCGTGAGGTGGTCCAACCTCGTCCATTGCAATATTTATAATAAAAACAGAGCACGTTTTCATCTTCTTGCACTCGGGCGCATCTTCCCCGCCGGGTACAGGCTGGCCCCCCACATGCTCTCCACCGGCGAATCTGCCCCGGACGTACCCCATTCGGCTTTGTGCAGGTCTTTCGATGATGCGACGGCGCGGGAGAACATTTCCGGCTGCGGACTGTCGTCGTCGGTGTCCTCCTCCTCGAAGCACATCAGGTCCGTGACTTTCGCCACCATCCCGAACGCCGAGTCGTCTTCGATCCAGATACCCACGATCTGGACGATCGGGATGCACAGCACGTCCGGCTTGACGTCGGTGAAGGGTATTTTCGTGGGCTTCGACTCGTCGAACAGGTAGACGTTCACGTTCGATGCGAGACGCAGATCAATTGAAGTCCCGTGGCGGATGGATTGAAAGAGGTCTTGCACTTGGTACGTCTCCAGGTCCCGCGAGAAGAACTCGTTGCTTTTTTTCTGCACCGCGTGGACGAGGGAACATTCGAGGTCTTTGAACCACCGCAGCGCCGGGTTTTTGCGGTCGATGGTCAAGCGGATGCCCTTCATCTCCGACCCGTCTTGCTCCTCCAACAAGGCTTTGACCGTCCACGGCTCCTCGTCGAAATCCCCCAGTTGCGTCTTCGTGCTTTTCCCAACGAAGAAGGCCGACCGCGTGCGACCGTTCTTATTCTGTCGTACGCCGGCCGTATCAAACTCGAGCCGATCGACTGTGTCGTACATGGTGGCCGGCATGATTGTCTTTTTGAACTTTCCCCCGAAATAATTTTTTGCGTGTATGAACGACGGAAAAAAAAACCTACTCGGTTCACGCGTTCCGGAACGCGGCGGCGTCCGCTTCGATGAGGTCCAGAATGTGGTGGCACGTGCGCAGGAACAGCGGCACGATCGTCCCGAACGTACCCCCGGACGCCATCGCGTGCAGGACCTCGCCCTTCTTCGCCGCCGTCTCCTTGTCACGGGCAGGCGCTTGCAGCCGTTCGAACCACGAGAAGACGTACGCGATCAGCCGGTGAAGGTCCTCCCCGGAGAACGCCCTGTGCGCCAGGCACTGTCGGAAGATTTGAGCGTCCATATTCTCCGCAATCTCCCTGTGCAAATCGGTCCGGTGGGGGATCTGTTTCGCGATCCGCTTCCGCAGTTCATCGAACAGCCGGACGACCCAGTCAAACTCCTGATCGACCAGGCTCTGCTGCAGCACATCGTCCATGGCACGCAAGTAATTGTCGCGAATCTGTTTCTCCAATCGTTGTGCCATATTGTTTCGCCGCGTTCGCCGTACACTTGTTTTATAACCGTCGGAGAAAAAAAAACATGAACCACCACATGTGCCAATGCACCACCGTGACATCCTTGGCCGATTTCTTCAACCAACTAGAAGGCATCGAGCCCCCCGCCGTGTACGCGGACTTTGCCCTTGGTAAATTGCGTGGCGCGCGGCTGCTGACGCCCGAGATTGAGACCGGCCTCGAGATCGTGCGGACGACCGACCCGCCTACCTTCGAGGCGTACTTTGCGATCCTTGGGGTCGAACTCGGCCACTACGTGGGGCTGTGAACTACTACGTTAAATGTGGACCACTTTCGCAAACGTGACGGCCGAAGGCGTCGCGTGGCGGTCGTCGTCAACGCACGCATGCTCCGTGTACGCACGGTGGCGCGCGCAGAACCGGTGCGCGCATTTGCATACGATGGACTGCTCGACCGGCGTTAATTTTTTCACACACTGAAAACAGGTCGGTTTTTTTTTGGGCATTATTTATTATGGGTTGTATATTTATTTTCCGACAGAAAAAAGAAACGTATGCGTGAACACGCCCTGTTTTTGTACCGGGCCCCGAATCACTTGCGGTTGGCGCTCTTCGACGACGACTGGGACATGGTGTGCGCCAATACCTTGGACTGGAAGGCTGCGGTCACTTCCGCGGCCGGGGCACCGGCCAACGCGCGACGCTTGACCTCGATCATACCGAGGACGTTCCTCAACTCCGTGCTCCCCGCCTGCCTCCGGGTCAGATGGTGAAAGATGGGGTGGTGCGTGAATGTGCAGAAGTGTTTGAACTCGGGCGATTTCGCGGCGGTCGCGAGGATCCATTCGCGCGCGGCGTCTTCCTCGTACGAGGCGTGCTCTTGCTCGTACCGGGCGCGACACAGGAACACCTTGCGCGCGTACGCCTCGACGCGGTCCATGTCCATGGGCTCGTCGAGTTGCGTGTGCGTGTATTCGTACACGGTCGTGTTCGGCTCGGCCGCCAACCTCGTCAAATCCTCCTGGCTTAATCGTTGCGGGTTCATTATTTCTGTTACGTTTACGTTCTTGTTGTAAAAAAAGTGCGGCCTATTGACCGAAACAATATTTTCAACCGAGATAGAAAAAAGACAATAGTAAGTAATGGCAAATGTCGGCCTCGTCGAAATGTTGACGGAATTAAAGATCATCTCCTATATCCGCCAGCATGAACGCTTCAGCACGACCGGGTCGATGATCCGAATCGAGCCGGAAGGCAAATTCCAGCCGATTTGGCGCTGGCTCTTTGGCGAGGCCCGCGACAACAATATCATCGAGTTGACGAAGATCATTAACCGGGCCACGGCGACCTTCGACGCTATCGAGGACGGCAACTGCCTGCGGCAGTTGCATACGGAACTGACCGCCGCGAAAAAAGGGCTGCTGAATCTAAAAATTACGTACGAGCAGGACTCGGTCATGGTCGCCAAGTTGCAAGTGCTGTGCGACAGCATCGATCGTACCCTGGACCAGAAATCAGCGTAGCCGCCGCCGCAACAAGGACACTAATTGTTTCGTTTCAAACAGTAGCATGAGGGCCACGAGGGTGAGCACGACGAGGCACGTGGTGCGCACGGTCTCGTGCGTCAACGGCGGGAGTCGGATGGTGGTTGAGACGGGTTCCGGGCGGACGAACATCACCGGCTGCTGGGACTTCTTCTTGTTGTTGGCCGCCAGGACCACCGGCGTCGTCGGCATCCGTGCCGTCGACGTTCGCATCGTTTCGTATTTTTTTTTATTAGGACAACATTAAAATAAATAAAAATGTGGCGTATGAAATAGAAATCCTATATATGTTGATGTTCGTGTTTTGTCTTACCTTCCTGGGTTTTGGTTTGCGGTATTTGTTCATGGACCACCCGCCGGCCCCGTCTCCGGTCCCCGAAGAAGAGGCGACCCCCCTGATGGCCGCCGACCCCCCACCCTCGTCGCCCTCCTCCTCCTCGTGGGATTTCGTCTAATCCAATGCGATGGTGATGGAAACGTCCGGGTCGAGCAGATTCGTGTCGATCCGCACCGTGCACTTTTTTTCGAACTCGTCATCGTCGGTGCGAAAAACACGAAACACTTTCGTGATCGTCACGCGGTCGCACCGTATGTGCACCGCGTGACGTCCGCCGGAGCCGCCGAGGTGCTGCTGGGTCCCGGAAGTATCGAGCAGTTCCAGGGCGCGCTCGTACGCGTACGCGAGCGACGTCTGCGTGCACAACTGGGAGATGAGAAGCGTCTCGGCAAACGAGAAATTGTAAAAACGCAGCATTCGATCAAGTTCGTCCACCGTCTGCACACGTTTGCCGAGAATGTACGTTTTCATGCGAGGAATGTCGACGGCGTTCTGTTTCATAATTTCTAGCGGCGTCTCGAACCCGAAATCATCCACGAATTCCTCCCGCGACAGTGTGCAAAAAAACGTGTTGGTCTGCACGACGTCCCACATATTATCTTTCTTTCTTCTCGGCGCGAAAATAATGTACGTCCGTTCAAAAAAACGAAAATAATATCACACCGCCAACATAAAAATACAATGTGGTTCCAAACAATTCTGCTTGCTACCCTCTCTCTCGCTTCCTACGGAAAATTCGCGCTGGCCTCGATGGGTCGATGCCATCGACGATGTGTCCGGTCGAAACCGTCGGTGCTGCATGTTCGGTGCAACAGCATTGCCGGGCTGTGGCTCGCCGCGTTGCTCACGAACGAGTCGGCCGCAAACCGCGTGGTGGTAATCGAGGAGGACTTCGACGCGAACACAGTCAAGCCCGTCGAGGAGGACGACGTCCCGTTGATGGATGCGGCGCTCGAGGCCGTCGGAATGTCCATCGTCTGGATCGATCCACCCCAAAACGAAGTCGAGAAACCCTCGAACGAGTGGACAGTTTTCACACCCGCGAAGACAGATACTGCCACCGGAAGCAGCGGCAAAATACCTCAGGCAGGGTGGGACACTCTGATTGAACGACTGCGGAGCGAATTGAAGTACGAAGACGCAGTTCCGGGACACGAAGTCATTCATTACATCGACGTCCGCGAAGAAGAGGCCGGGAGAGTGGAATTGGACGTCGGTTTGGCCCTTGACATTATGGGCTTCCATCGCGCCGAACGCAACTTGCTCGGGCAAGAGTTCATCTTGCACGAGATGGCCGAAGCGCGAGCGCGAGCACAAGAGGTGCCGTCGTCCGACATGGTCGACAAAGAGAAAGATGTATAATTATTACACGTTCTCCTTTTTTTTTTTCGAGTTCTTACATAAATTATGAATACTGACGATTTGCTCTGTCCGGTATGCCGCGAATTATTCCAAATTCCGCGGCTCTACGAGTGCGGACACAGCGTCTGCGAGGGCTGTATGGTGCATATGGACCGAACCACGGCGCCGTATTCATCGTTCCACCTTCCTATATTTCGATGCCCCACGTGCCGCGGACAAACCACCGCTCGGACCGAACAACGAGCGATCAACCACGCGTTGCGGAGTATTGTAGAGGCGCACGAGGACTTCGAGTTGGAAGAGCGCGAGCGCCTCCGTCCCTGCCGGCCGCCGATCGGATGGATAGGGAATTTGCAACAACTTGCTGTAGACAGCCGGTATAAACTAGCCCAGGGTACGTACGCAACTCTCGTCCCTTTGTTGTACGCCGCGGCGAGCGATGGGAAACGATACGTGATTATCTCCGAGCAAATATTAGTGCAGCGGATGGAGATTTGCCTGGACCTGATCAGTAAATTCTTGTTTGAAAAAAACAATGTCTTTAAAGTGCTCGTCACGCCGGAGGAGGCGACCATCATATTTACCCGCAACGCGTTTAATACGCAACGAGAGTACACGAATCACGAGACGTCTCACTTAAACGTACCGTTGCTGGACTTGCGTGCCATGCATGACACGTTGGAATCGATTCGCGAGGAGTTGTTGTTGAGTGAAGATCTCAACCTATCGCGCCCGGGAACACCCACAGACGAAGAGATATTCGAGGCGGAAATTGAAAATGCCATTTAATTCGAAACCCGATCGTGTTAGGGCTAGCCGGTATACCCACAATATTACATATATCGTGTCACATCTTTTTTTTCCCTTCTCGCTGGCGCGCGCGCAAACCAACCCAACAACAAACACACAACGGAGGTTTCAAACCCCCTCCGCGCGCAGCACGCAGGAAATCAATTATGGACGCCGCAACGTTCGAAACCTTGCAGTGGCAGGTGCTGGACGCCTACTTCGAGTTCCATGGGCACGCGCACCATCAACTCCACGGATGGGAGCACTTTTTGAAGACCATCCTCCACGAAATTGTGCGGGAGCAAGGGACGGTCTGCGTCACCGTCGGCATCGACCGAAAGCAACAGCACACTATCTCGTTCCTGGAACTCCGGGTCTGGCCGCCGAGCGTGAAAGAGTCCACGGGAGAAGTTCGGCCCGTCACACCGACCGAATGCCTCCTCCGCGGGTTGACGATGAAGAACAACATCACGTGCAACATTTTGCACGAAGTCGTGTTCTACGACGCGGGCGGGCAGGTCGACCCGAGCAAGCCGACCCTCTGCCGTCGTTACCACGACCTGAGCATCTGCGAGATTCCCGCGATGGTGGGCATCCGGTATGACGACGACAAGGCGCCGCACAAGCAGCAGTGCCTGTTCGACGACGGCGGCTACTTCATCATCGGTGGGCAAGAGAGGAGCCTCACGTCCCAACTCAAACTTCGCGTCAACACCGTCTTCCTCTTCGAGGGCAAGACGCTCGGGAAGTTCTCCTACGTCGCGGAGATCCGCAGTTTGCATAGCACCAAGTACCGTTCGACGTCCACCCTCCGCGTCGCCGTGGTGCGCAAGAAGGACGAGGCGATCAACGTCGTCGTGATCGTCCCGTTCCTGAAAAAGAGCACCACCACCCCTCTCGAAATTGGGCTCCAGGGAATGTTTACCTTGCTCGGCGTGCCCGACCGTGCGGAGGCGGTGGCGATGATCGCCCCGCCCAACGCGGCGTGCCAAGGCCTGGTGGAGCGCGCGCTGGACGCGTGCATGTTGAAGACGATGACCCGGGCAGAGATATTGGTGTGGGTCGGCAAGCACGGCACGACGGAGACGACGCGGGAGAAACAGGCCAAGTATACCTTCCACATCTTTCAGAACGAGACGTTGCCGCACATTGGCATGGACGAATTACCGAACACGTTGCGCGCCAAGGCCTTCTTCCTCGCGAAGATGGTGCGGGATGTCGTGTCCGTGCACTTCGGGCTGCGACCGCCGAGTTGCCGCGACCACAACCGCAACAAAAAGTTGGACGGGCCGGGCCCGCTCATGGCCGTGCTGTTCCGACAAATCTACCGCAATTTTATGAAATCGTTCCGTCAGACGTTGACGAAAGCCCTCGAATCGAAGAAGACGCTGGTCTGCGTCAACGATTTCATCAACCCCAGCCGCGTGACGGGCAGTTTGAACTATCATTTCGCAACCGGCAATTGGTCGTTACAAAAGGGCATTAATATGTTCGTGCAGAACTTGAATCGCGTTTCGAGGATCGCGACGTACAGCCAGATGCGCCGCGTCAATACGCCGATGAACAAGGACGGGGGCAAGAGCATCGCGCCGCGGCAGTTGCCCATGTCCGAGTCCGGAATATTCTGCGCCGTGGAGACGCCGGAAGGCCCCACGGTCGGCATGACCAAAAATTTGGCGCTGACGGCGCACGTCTCCAACACGACGCTCGATGCCGCGCTGCTCGAACCGGCGGTCGTGGGGTGGTTGGGCCTGGCGCCGTTCTGCGTGCACACGACCGGGAGCGTCGTCTACCTCGACGGCAAGATGGTGGGGACGACGACGAACGTGGCGGCCACCCGGCGCCAGGCGGTCCTGATGCGGCGGCGGCAGGACGGGCTCCCCTTCGATTGCTCGATTTACATCGAAGGGAACGACCTCTTCGTCTACACCACCGTCGGCCGGCTCGTGCGGCCGGTCTTCGTGCGCGAGAACCTGCACCGCGCGTCGGCGATCGTGCAGCAACCCGTCGGTAAGGACTTGTTCGCCGAACTCCTGTTCGCCGGCGTGCTGGAGTACGTGGACAAGGCGGAGGAGGAGTACCTCTACGTGGCCGCGTCGTGGGCGCAGGCCGCGACGTCGGACCTCTACACCCACGTGGAGATCCACGGAATTTGCACGTTCGGGTTTGCCGCCGCGCTCCAGCCCTTTGCCAACCACAACCAAGCCCCGCGACTGACTTTCCAGGCGGCCCAGTGCAAGCAGGCCATCGGGGCCGCGCCTCTCAACGTGATGGACCGGATGGACCTCCACGCGTTCTACCAGGAGACCCCGCAACGGGCGCTCGTGCAGACGCGGGTGGAGCAGATGCGGCACCAAGGCGCCCTGCCTTCGGGAATGTCCTGCATCGTCGCGGTCGTGAGTCTGTCGGGGTTTAATCAGGAAGACAGCATCCTGTTGAAGAAGCAATTCGCGGAGCGCGGCGGGGCGGTGAAGACGTACTACCATACCTACAGCGCCGAGTGCGCTATCAAAAACGACATCGAATGTTTCGAGCGTCCAAACTTGGACGAGGTGGTGGTGCGGGCCCAGACGAACTACGACTCCATCGACGAGGACGGATTTCCCCCCGTCGGGCTCGTGGTGAAAGAAGGGGACGTGATCATCGGCAAAACGCTCGAAACCTTGGAAATCGACTCCGCGGGCAAGCAAACGAGGAGAAAACGAGACAAGAGCGTCGTCCTGCGCCAAGGCGAAGGGGGGGTCGTGGACAAGGTCATGCTGACCTCCTCGACGGACGGGACGCTGCTGGCCCGCGTCCGCATTCGCAAACGGACGGGCCCGGAGGTGGGCGACAAATTTTGCGTGACCCCGGACCACGACGTGCTCACGGACAACGGGTGGGTGTCCATTCGAGACGTGACGACGGAGGATAAAGTGTGCTGCTTGGACACGACCAACGATACGATTTTCTATCAGCAGCCCTCCGAAGTGCACACCTTCGAATGTGAAGATGAAGAAATGTACCACGTACAATCGCAGCAAGTCGACCTGTTAACGACGATGCACCACAAGATGTACGTCAAGCAGCATAAGCATCACTGCGGGAAAGAGTTCAACTTGGTGGAAGCAAAGGATATTCTTCACAGATCGGTCCATTATAAAAAGGATTCCAATGGGCTACGTGAATGCATCGATCCGCCGAGTGTCACTCCAAAGACAGACCACGACGCATTTCTGACAGTCATTGGCCTTTGGTTAGCGACGGGATCTGCAAATAATAAATGCATTGTCATTTATCAGCAGCGTCATAAGCCGCGGATGCAAAAGGCGCTCGTCGAATCTTGCAATCGCCTCGGATTGAAGTTTAACAACGGGAAGGACATATTTTATATTTATTCCCGTCCGTTGTACGAGATGTTGGCCGGCCAGATGTCTCTGCCTGATTGGTGCTTTCGGTTGCCCCCAGCGCATTCCCGTTCCCTGTTGGAAGGAATCATGCTGGACGGGCATAAAATGAAGGTCGGTGGAACCTATCGTTACGACACTCCCACCGTTCGATTGCGGGACGACATCCAGCGATTAGCATTGCACTGCGGATGGTCTGCCAATTATATGTTGTTGAGACCCAAAAAAAGTGGCCATAATATTTCTAAACCCTGGCGGGTCACGATTGTCCGGAAACAAAATACCCCAGGAGTCAACATTTCAAAGAAACAAGATAAATTGGTCACCTATTCGGGATCCGTGCATTGCGTGTCGGTGCCCCCGCATAATACCTTCTACGTCCGACGGAACAACAAACCCGTTTGGACGGGTAACTCCTCGCGCCATGGTCAAAGTAAGTAGAATCTTTCTCCCACTTTTTCTGATCTTCTCTAACTTTTCTCTTCTTGCAGAGGGTACGATTGGTTCTATTGTAGGAGAGGAAGACCTTCCGTTCACGATGGATGGGACTACCCCGGACATTGTGATCAATAGTTTGGCCCTGCCGTAAGTACTTCATCTCTCTGCGACGACGCACTCTTTTGTTTCAAATTTAACTCTTTCGACTTTTATATATTGTAGATCCCGCATGACGATCGGTCAATTAATTGAGTGTCTGTTGGGAAAAGTCTGCGCCCTCACCGGAAACCTCGGGGACGGCACCCCGTTCCGCGAGACGAGCGTGGAGACGATTGCCGACGCTCTGCAAGCGCAGGGCTACAGCCGCTACGGCAAGGAGCAGATGTATAGCGGGGAGAATGGTCTCCCGTTGAAAGGGAAAGTGTTCATCGGACCGACGAACTATCAGATTCTGAAGCATCTCGTCGGGAAAAAAATGTACAGTCGGAATCTTGGCCCCGTCACGATAAAGAACCGACACCCGACGGAAGGAAGGGCCAAATTAGGGGGGTTACGATTTGGAGAAATGGAAAGGGACGTAGCACTGGTGGCGGGCTGCACGAACTTTGTCCGGGATCGTCTGTTCGAACAGAGCGACTACTACACGTGCTACGTTTGCACGTCCTGTGGGTACTTGGCCATCCCCCAGAACGATCAACGCTACGGACAAACGCGGTACCAAAAGGCACGGTGTAATTTGTGTGTAAACAGCATGTGCGTGGAGACCGAGATTCCGTACGCGATGAAGCAACAGATACAGATGCTGGAGGGGCTTCACATTGGCGTCAGCATGACGGTGCAACCAAAACGGCACCCAACCGATACGTAAGCCCCGAACATATACCCATTTTCGAAGTAATAGATCGATTTTCTACGGGGCATGCGCGAATTTGTTTTTACTTTAACACACAAAAAATATTCGCGTTGACGATCCTGTATATTTTTCATCAAATATTAAAAAAAAATGTATTATTATTTTACCGATCTTGTATGGCGGTCCGTACTGTTCTACCTTCTTGATTACCGCGAGACGCATCGTCGGAAATGGTGTCTTGTTGTACCCCCGAGGTACACCTACACACACCGACTCTTCCCCGCCGTACACACACATACTACCCAAGCCCAGCACTTCTTGCTCCGATATCGCCGATCGCGCTATTGCATTCCATGGGTACCGTTTCCCCCGCCACCGTTTCGGTCGTTCGGGAACGACGTGTACATTCTCTTTTCGATCCTGGCGTCGTGTGGTCCGACACCGTTGCGCTCCGTCTCGTGCGTGTACGTCGCGCATCGTGGGCCATGCCTTTACACGCTGGGGGAGATTCGCGGCATGTGGCCATGATATTTTAAAGGTCTTACTTCTTCCTTTTCTTCTTCAAGAACGAGCCCATCGAGCCGAGCGTGACCTGCCGTTTCTTCGGCGGGCGCCTGGGTCGGTCCTCCGCGAGGAAGGCCTTGTACATGCTCTCGTTCTCCGTGTTGCTGACCAGGGTCCGCGTCGGCGCCACGGACTCCGGGCGTCGCAACAGCCCCCCCACACGGCCGACCACGCGCTCCTCGACGAAGCCCATGCTGAAGTTGTAGAACGGGTAATCGACGGCACTCACGCGCACCTGCTTCCCGCGGAACTCCTCAATGTTGAGGTGGCCACCGAAGGCGCGCAACGCGGTGAACGGCGGGGCCGCCACGATGGCGTCCGTGACCCCGAACTGCGCGGCGGTCTGTTTCATATTGAAGAGGACGCTGGCGACGTTGAAGTAGTCCTGGTCTAAGACGAAGCGCTTGGCGCACCCCCAACCGCAGTAGATCCCCCGCATGTTCCAGGTCCCGTGCTCGAACTGCATCGGTACCGCCACGGGGACCGTCGTGAATGGATGACGGCAGTGCCAGCACAGCGCGTCCGACGTGGCGGGCCACGTTTCGATGGTGCGCGGGATTGGGTGGTCGAAGAGCCGGAACCCAACACCGGTCGTCGTCGGCCCGGCCCAGGCGTTGCCGCCACAGAACACGTCCGTTGTGTTCTCCACCCGTGCATGGAAAATGCCGGTATTCGAGCGCATGTTACGCCGCATCCTTTCTTCTGGTTGGGCAAAATGGACGGTGTGGATCTGCCGCGCGCGACGTTTTCCTTGCGGCGCGCATGCTATACTTGTTTTTTTCCAAAAAAAAAAAAACGCATAACCAACCGGGTATACCGCCATGCATTCTCTTCTTCTTCTATTGAATACCCCTCAGGCTCGTTTACTCTTTACGGGGAGGCGGCGTGTTTGTGCCCCCAGAAGAAGGAAAAACAGGCTCCTGTCCACAACCTCGTTTCCAATTCTTCTGCAAACCACCAATGCTGCACGAAGTTAGCCGCGTACGGCTGCATCTGTTGTCCGGGGAGGAGATCGAACAATTGAGCGTGTGCGAAATCACCACTTCGAACCTCTACCTCCATTCGCTGCCCCACGACAATGGTGTCATCGACGCGCGGCTGGGCTCGTCCGACCGGCGGATTTTCTGTTCCACATGTTATAACTCGATGGAAAAATGTCCGGGGCACGCCGGTTTCCTCAAGTTGCACGCCCCGATCTTTCACCCATTGTTCCTGGACTCCGTGTTGAAAGTCCTGCGCTGCGTCTGCTTCTTCTGCAGTTCGCTTCTGGTGGAGACCCCGCCGTCGAATTTGCCACGCCACCACCGGAAGAAGTACCTGCAGGCGCTGGCGATGGTGTGCAAGACCAAAAAAACGTGCCGTCTGTGCGGGGGGGCGCAGCCCAAGTATACCAAGAAGAACCTGGGCATTCACGCACGGTTCGAGCCCGATACCACGTTCGAGGACGAGGAGGAGCGCGCCATGGCCACGGCCAAATTCGACGCGCGGAAGGCGCAACAGATCCTGGGGCACGCACCTGAGGCGACGTTGGCCGCGTTGCAGTTCGTCGACACGCACCCGCGGAGCATGGTGCTCTCCACGCTCTTGATCATGAGCCCGGCCGTGCGCCCCTCCGTGATGATCAGCGACGGCGCCCGGTCCAAAGGGCAAGACGAATTAACCATTAAGTTGGCGGACATCGCGAAGATCAACAACCAACTCGGCACGGCGTTGGAAATGGGCACGCCGACGACCACCCTCGTGGAGTCCCTCCAGGCCAACGTCGCGCAGTACATGTCCAAGGACACGACGGGCAACTCCCAGAAGCGCAAGAGCGGAGGGCGGCAGAGCGCGGTGAAATCGATCAAAGACCGTTCCGAGGGCAAGTTTGGGCAGGTGCGGCGGTACGTGATGGCCAAACGGTGCAACCGCAACGCGCGCAGCGTCATCGGGCCCGACCCCACGCTGGATGTCGATGAACTCGGCGTGCCCATACAGATTGCGATGAGCCAGACCTACCCCGAGCGCGTCACCGACTTCAACCTGCAGGCCTTGGTGGCGCGGGTGCGGAACGGCGCGGGGTCCCTGGCCGGCGCCGCCATCGTCGACGCCCTGAACGGGAAGAAGATCAACCTGGCCATCATCGACGCGGCGAAGCGGGCCCAGATCGTCTTGCGTCCCGGGATGGTGGTGCACCGCTTCCTCCGCGACGGCGACCTCGTGGTCTTCAACCGGCAGCCCAGTCTGCACCAGGAGAGCATGATGGCGCACCGCGTCAAAATATTGCCGGGGAAGACGTTCCGGCTGAACCTGGCCGTGTGCAAGGCGTACAATGCGGATTTCGACGGCGACGAGATGAACCTGCACTGCCCCCAGTCCCTCGCGGCCCACGCGGAAATGAAAGAACTCATGCACGTGTCCAAGCACATCGTGACCCCTTCGACGAACCGGCCCTTGATCGCGGCGTGCCAGGACACGGTGATCGGGGCCTACCTGATGACGAGGAAAGACTCCTTCTTCGACCGTGGGGAATTCATGCAGTTGATGATGGTGTGCCGCTACCAGTCGTTCGACCTGCCGCCCCCCGCGATCGTCCACCCCCGGGCCTTGTGGACGGGGAAGCAGGTCTTCTCGCACGTGGTCCCGCCGCGGACCTACCTCGACAAGGTCGTCCGGAACGGCCCGGGCTTCGACCCGCTGGACGCGCAGGAGCGGACCGTCGTCGTGCGCGACGGGCGCCTGCTCTGCGGCCGCATCTGCAAGAAGACGATCGGTGCGGTCGAACTCGGGTTCGTACACCTTATCTGCCAAGACGTCGGGGAGGAGCCGGCCAACCAGTTCCTCAGCGACCTCCAGCGCCTGGTCGTCGCGTTCATGCGCTCGGCGGGCTTCTCGATCGGCCTCGGGGATTGCATCCTGGACGCGCAGACCCAGACGGACATTTCGGACGCCGTCGCGGGGAAATTTGCCGCCCTCAAGGCCGCGACGGGGCGCACCGAGGACCAGACGTTCTCCCTCCTGCAGCAGGTCGCGGACGTGGCGGGCCAGTTGGCCTTGGACAGGGCGGCCGGGACGAACAATCAAATTCTCAATTGCATCGACAGCGGGGCCAAGGGCTCCAACCTGAACTTTGCCCAGATCGCCGCGGTGGTCGGGCAGCAGGTTGTGAACGGGAACCGGATCCTGCCCGCGCCGCAACGGACCCTGCCCGCATGCATCGACTTTTCCGACCCGACCAACACGGGCTTCGTCGCGAACAGTTACCTGCTGGGCCTCTCGGCGCAGGAGGCGTTCTTTCACCAGATGGGCGGCCGCGAGGGCATCATTGATACCAGCATCAAGACGGCCTCGACAGGGTAGTAAGTAATCTCGTTATCGTTCGGTTTTGTTGCTTCGTTTCTAACCCTTCTCTCCAGCATCCAGCGACGGCTGACCAAGTACCTCGAGTCCATCACCGTCTGGCAGGACGGCACGGTCCGGGATGCCTGCGGCAGCATCGTCCAGCCCCTCTACGGCGGCGACGGTTGGGACGCCAAATATTTGGAGACCGTCCGGCTCCCCGTGCTACGCATGGACGACGATGCCGTGGCCGCGGCGTACCCCGACTTGGCCCCGGGCACCCTTGCCCGCGTCCTGACGATGCGGGACACGCTGCAATCGGCGCGGCTGCTCTACCCCGACAGCACGCTCGACGACGCCTTCCACTTCCCGGCGAACGCGGGACGCGTCCTCCGCCGGGACGGCGCGGCGGGGGCGGCCGCGACGGAGCAGGACATCCTGGATTTCGAGGAGGAGTTGGGGGGGCACGTCGCCTTCCGTCTGCACGTGGTGCTCACCCTGCTCGGCCGTCGTCCGAAACGACCCGTCTCGCTCTCGGCCCTCATGACGTTGCGGCGCAAGATCTGGCGCGCGCATGTCGCGAGCGGGGAGGCCGTCGGGCCCTTGGCCTCGACCTCCATCGGGGAGCCCACCACGCAAAGTAAGTGTCTTTCTTCTTCGTCGTCTCTCGCGGTGTGTTGATTTGCAATTCCTAACAATATAACACACGGTTTTTTTTTCTCTCCCAGTGACGCTGAACGTAAGTTTACTTTGCCTTTGTGCTACGTACATATGAAACTAACCACCCAAAAAAAGACCTTTCACTTTGCCGGCGTGGCGCACAAATCGCTCACGCTCGGCGTGCCCCGGATGAACGAAATTCTCGACGGGACGCCGCGGTTGAAGACGCCCATGGTCACTTGCTACTTTTCCGGCCCGGTCACTTTGCCCCTGGCCGAGCGCGTGGCGAAGAGCCTGGTGCACTTTCCCCTGAAGTCGCTAGTCGTCGCGTCGTACCACACGGACGAGTTCGCCGCCGAGATCGACGCGCTGGAGGATCTCGTCCGCCTCGCGCCGCGCCCGCCCCATTCCTCCGCATGGATGCTGCGGCTGGACAAGGCGGTGATGCAGCGCTCGAGCATCCACCCGCACGCCGTCGAGATCGCCGTGAAACGGTTCAGCGCAAGCATCGAGTGCTACGTCTCCGAAGAAGCCATGCCGACCTGGGAGTGCAAAATCTCCGCGGTCGGGAACGGCGCGGCCCTCGCCGCCATTGGCCGGGCCATCGAGGAGCACGTCGTCGTGCAGGGGGGGTCGAACGCCATCACCGGCGCGTCGGCGCGCGCCGCGCGCGTCTCAACCCGTACCGCCGACGGCGGAGTCCTCGAGGAAGAGGCGCACGTCATCGAAACCGACGGCTCCGACGTGCGGTCGCTGCTTCACGTCGAAGGGCTCGACGCGGCCCGGTGCGTGTCCAACGACATCGTGGAAGTCATCGAGACCCTCGGGATCGAGATTGGGCTCGCCGTTCTCCGGTACGAACTGAAGAAGGTGTTGATGTTCGACGGTGGCTACATCAACGAGCGTCATATTGACGTGCTGTGCCACACCATGTGCTTCGAAGGGTACCTGCGCCCGGTGAGCCGGCACGGCCTGGCCCGCCAGGCGAACCCGAGTTTCCTCACGCGCGCCTCGTTCGAGGAGAGCATGGAAGTCTTGGCGGACGGCGGGTTGTGGAATCTGTCTGAGCCGGTGGGCGGGAACGTGACAAGTTCGATCATGTTTGGCAAGATTTGCCCCGTCGGGACCGGAAACATTACCCTCGTATCGTCATCGGTGCAGAAGAAGACGAATAATGCGGGCCCCGTGTTCGTAGGCAAGAAGAGGAGGGCGTTCGTCGTCACCGACCGCAAGCGGTACTGGGACTTCTTCCAGGACCCCCTGAGGGTGTGGGAGAGGGCGTCCACGACGACGAGTGGTGTTGACCCCGCGGGCGCGCGCGAAGGTGAGTGGTGGGACGAGGAGGAACAGGACCCATGGGCCGAGGCGCCCGGCCCGTACGACGCGTTGCCGGCGGTGCCAGGGTTGTTCGTACCGCCGGTTTTGCGTCCGTTAGGCCCGATAGTAACGACGACGTTTCCCCTCGACGAGGACAATTGGTTGCCCTGCTTTGCGCCCACGTCGCCGACGATGTTCACGTACTCCAAATTTGACCCGGGGAGTCCGCGGCTGGTGCCGCCGGACTACGCCCCGTCGAGCCCCATGTACGACCCGAACAAGCCGCCGGACTACGCCCCGTCGAGCCCCATGTACGACCCGAACAAGCCGCCGGAGTCGCCGCCGTACTCGCCGCCGTACGACCCGAACAAGCCGCAAACTCATAGTTGGGCGTCGACACCAGTGTAAAAAAATCACTCATCATATTTTTTCTATCGCTACTTAGAAAGAAAATGGAGACCGGACCGAGCGAAAGTTTGAGCGATGCCGTAATACGCAAGTTGGAGAGGATGATGATTGCCGAACCGACAACACGTCAGCCATGGGCGGCCGTGTTCGATATCGATGAAACGTTGTTGCTGAACTTGCCGAACGACGCGGTGAAGCAAAACCCAGCAACGATAAAGGTTGTGCAGTGGCTACGGGACCATAACGTGAAACTGTTTGCCGTGACGGCTCGATCGTTCACCGAAGCGAGCCGCCACTACGCCCTGGAGCAATTGAGGGCGGTGGGACACACCGATTACGACGAGGAAAGCATCTTCTTAACGTTCAGCAACTACGAACCGTATTCTCGTTCGTGGTTCAAGTACCAAGCGCGAAAACGTATCGTGGCGCAGGGTTACCATTTATTGCTCAACGCCGGCGATAATTTCTCAGATTTGTTTGTTTTGAAAGAGCACGACCCGGACGTGCTCGTCGACGTTGACGAAATCGATGGGCACCATCTCCTGGACGGGGTAGATCTCTCCGTGCTGGAAAATAAGTACGCGAATAAATCCAAACAGTACCTGTTCGAAATGGACATAAGATGGCCCCAGTCTTCTGGGCACGTGCAAACGAAGTTGCGTAAGTACTACACAAGTCGTTTATCCTGGAAATTGCCGAATTCCGAATACACCGTGAAATAAATAAAATCTACCGCGTATAGAAATGAACGACCAGCAGCGTTTTGCGCTCTTCCTCGCCGCGTGCATCCCCGCACGCTTCTCGATCGCGTACGTGGCGCACCGGTTCCCCCACCCCACCTTCCGACTGCTCGCACTGTTCGTCGCGTGCCGGTGGTTGGGGTCGTTCCCAACGCGCGGATTCTTCGGCGGGGTGGCGTGGTGGGGCCGACTCCGTCCTCTTCACGCTTTCATGTTTCTCGGCTACGCGGTGTCCGGCTCTGCGGTATGGCTGGGTGCCGACGCGGTGTTGGGTTTGGTGGCAGGACTTACGCGGTAACCGTCCATCACTTTCGCCACCAACATACACATGTTCGATAGCAAATTCATGCATAGAGCACAGATCCACGCTAACACGTGCAATGCGAGCAGCCCAAAGAGTACATAGAAGAGTGCCACAAAAATGATCATAATAATATTCAATCGGTAACTTGAGAAGCCGCCTGGTTACTTAACCGGGGGGGGCCCCAAAGTGTCCAATGAGCGCCGGGCGCTACATCATATGTGTTGTTGTTGTTGTTGTTTGGAAATTCAAGTTCCATTTAATTTATGGCGGGAAATGGTAAGAAATATTATATAGGACGATATATATATTTAATACGTAGTAAGTACAACTATTATTATTATTATACACAATTCAAATTCGTAGACAAAATCATTTTTTTTATTGGAAACTAATAACAACCACCCAGGCCACACACACACCACCAGGTGGTGTCCCATACCCAAGGAAACCCGGACCGGGGGCAAAAGACAAATCAATCTATTAAATCTAAACAAACAGCAACAAACACACAATGAACGTCAGATTTGATACGTGGGACGAGGATATTATGTCGTTACAAGCAGAATTGCCGCCACAAGAATTGGGGCGCGGGACGTTTGCCAGTGTGAGCGTGTGTCGTCGTGACGCGAGCAGCGTCGAAAAAACGTTCAAGACGTGCAAAAATGTGACGCACAAACACGCACGGCAATATTTGGAAAAGGAGCAGAACGTATTGCGTATGTTTCTCGGGCATTTATTCGTGGTCCAATTGTCCGACACCATTCCATCATCGCCTCTGTCCCTCTGTCTGATTCGCTGTGACATGGATGCACACGTATGGTTCAATCGCGAACAAGATCCGCGGCAACGCTGGGTGACGGCGAAAACACTTCGTATCCATATTCTACGCGCCCTCCATTCGCTGGAGGAAAAGCGAATCATTCATCTCGATATTAAACCACAGAACGTATTGGTTATCGGCACGACAAACAAGAACGTACGTTTTCAACTGGCAGATTTTGGACAGGCGGCCGCATTGAATAGCCGCGGCGAACTGGTGGACCGCAAAACGTTTAAACACGGCTGCTTGCCGTGCGGTACCTACCCTTTCCAAGCGAAGGAGGTCTTGCGGATGGCTCTGCGGTATCATTCGAAAGCACCGCTACCATCATCCGTAAAACAAAGACTTCGCATCACAAGCAACGCCGACTTACCCGGACTGGCGATGACGCTCTACTATGCAATCACGCTCGACGGTACGTTCTGGGACGCGCCCGGAGTCTGTGCGACGGACACGGTGGCGGTGATCAACCACCATCTGCACACACACTTTCCTTTCGTCCAGAAACTGACGGAGCATTTCGGGAATTTTGTGGACGACACGTTGCTCCCATTTATGGAGGAATGTCTCGTACCGGGGAAGACGCCGCTCGATTACAAAATAAGTTGGTCGTCCGAGGGCCGGGCGTTGCACGACGAGGAAAAAAAATATGCGCAATAAGAAAACCCAAACAACCACAAAACTTCTTCCACACAAACATGCCCATGAGAAGAACCCAGTCCCGTCGATTGAGCGGGGGCACCTTGAAACAGTACACCGCGGACCTAAAGGCGGCCAGAGAAATGAATATGGACCGCTTCCAGTCGGGGGATAGATTCTACGAACGAGGTGAGGACAACAAATATCGTTGTGTCGAGAATTGCGGGAAGCCAAGATTGTCGCAGTCCAAAGCCGCCAAGGCCGAGCGGAAAAGCGGTAGAGTCACAAAAAGAGTACAAAACGTGTACAAACGACTGGGAGCACGAGCCCGCGCCGGGGAGCGCCGGAAATCATCGGCCGCCAATAAATTGGCAGCGAAGCAGGCGCGGAAAGAGAGACCTTGCCCCAAGCCCTACCAAACGCGTAACCCAATATCAGGACGATGTGAAGGTCGGAAAGTGCGTGTTGGCCCCCGTGGCGGCCAATACGTCTTGAAGGGCGGGAAGAAGGTGTACTTGTAAATTACAACATGTATCATAATATTTTTTTTGGTTAATACTTGTTAATACCCACTACTCCCATACATGCTTGTCTCATGCGACACGTTCATCATGTCCGCCATCAAACTCTTCAACGCCTGCTTCTGCTGCTCGGAGTACCTCGTAAACTGGTTGGCGTGCGCCTGCGTGAGGAACGCGTAGACTTGGTCCGGGTTCAATTCGGGATCCTGGTCGTCGGGGTACGACGTCCGCGCCCGTTTGCGGGCCGAAGAAGAAGTGGTCGGCGGCGCCGCCGCTGGTGCAGCCTCGCCGCCGTCCATGTTCGGCGGGTAACTGGGCAAATTGTCCATCGAGTGCGAGTACAGCGCGACGCCTATAACGTTGCCGCGCGTCAGGCGGAGCCCGAACTCATGCAACGTGTCCTCCGAGTCCGCCGGCGCTTTTTTGTTGAACTTTTGTAACGTCGCGTCGCCCTTCGATTTATCTAAGAGTCGTTGTTTAATATAATGCTCCACCGCTCTCGCAAAGTCCGCCCATGGTATGGATGCCTGGGGGTTGAACACCAAGCCCTCCTCGCCTTTGTCGATTTCCTCCGTTAGGAAAGACGCGACGGGGTTGCACTCTCGGCGCACGCTTCCTCGCTGCTTTTTGAAGTACGGAGGACAGAACTGCCAAAACGACCGCGCCCCGTTCGTCTCCGAATCCGCATGGTGGAAGTACTCGAGCAACGCCACCATCAGCACGCATAAAATCTCCATCCTCGCGATGTCGGGTAGGCTTAGATTCATAACGATCTTTTTGATAAAATTCATGTACACCACCCGGCGCTCCAAACTGCCGCCCTGGTCTCCGTTTTGGTAGATCGGCATATTCGAACAGTAGCACAGGACCGTCGTGTACGCGTCGGTGCTGACCGCAGCCTCCCCTTTCAAAGCCACTCGCACCGCTTCGCCGACGGCCATGGAACAGATCGTCGCCCGTTCGACCATTTTTTCCGTGTTGGCGTCCATGCAGAGCCCGACGCGGGCCAACGACCCATCCGTGTGGAACATATTCCCGCCGGCGAACTGTTCCTGGTCGCTCGTGGGAATCACAAGCATATCGCCGGAGGAGGGCTCGAACAGTTCTTTCAGCAACTCCGCATTGACCCCCTTCCCACACCCGCCCTTGCCGTACAAGTTCAGCAAAATGCCCCACTTGTCGTGGGTGTTTACGGGGAACTGCGATCGCCCGAACCACAAGCCAACCCAGAACACCATCGTGTGCAAGTCGATATCTTGGTCGTGAAATATCTTGCGCACCCACATGCAGTTCTGCTCAAAGTATGCCATCGCGGCCTTGTGTCGGTCCATCTTGAACGGACAGAAGTGCGCGCACGGGCAATCCTCTTCCATGTTGCCGCAGTGAAAGCATGCTTTGCGCATGCAGGCGGTGAATGTTTCGCAATCGCAGCGCTGCATTATTTCCCCGCACACACAGAGGTGTTGGCCGGCCGCGTCGATCGCTTGAGACTGGTGCTCGACGAGATTTTCGAAGGGTTTATTATTTCCCCCGTTGTACCACGCCGCCCATTCCTCGTCCGCGACGTTCCATTCTTGCGGGTGTAAATTCGGACCCAGCATCGTGGTCAGTAAGTCTTTGTAATCGATGTAGATCTTCGGAAACGATTTCTGGACGACGTTGGACTTGAGTCGTTCGTTCACATCCTTGCATCGACACGGAAACAATGCCAGCAGCGCGCGCGGCAGGTCCTGGCACATACAATACTCTCGGAACGGCGTGAACGTCGGCGTCCACCGCCCGCATTTTTGTTCGATATGGATGATGCCGTTTTGGCACGTGAATTGTACGGGGACGCGGATGACGTGCTGCCCTGTTGTATTGAAGCGGTCATGGATCATATTCGTGGTCGCCTTGTCCACCGTGGTCTTGTTGACGTAATTGCTGAGTTCGTGCGGCGGGCTGAAATGGGCGTAGATGAAATCGGTCACCTTCTGCGGCGTGCCGTCCGGGTTCCGGTACGGCCCGAAGGACCTTTGGCTCATTCTGGGGCCCGGTTGTGGTCTCATACACGGTACGAATTTGTGATCACTCGTGTGCGATCCATCCTCGTACGTGACATGTTTGTCGAACGATTTTTGACAATTCTTGTATGCGCAGATGCGCTTACCATTCTTCAATTCTGGAACTTGTTGCGGCATCGTTTTTTTTTCGTGCACTTGGTCCCCGCTTATTTTATAATTGAACTCGTACAGTTTGGCCTGTGTGCGCCGGGTAATAATCATTTCCCCACTCTTTGTCGGTATTTGCGTGTGATTATACGATTCTTCGGCACAGAAATGTGTGCCTAGACGAACATTTAAATCGTGGAATATCAAGGTTGCGATTTTAACACACCCCAACAATCTCTCGCGCATACGTTCGTACACGGCTCGAGGCCGGATCATTTCGAAGTCAGGAGGCCATCGCGATTCGTGTCCTACGGGGAAATTTTCCTGATTATCTAAAAACTCCTGATCTTGCCCGTCCGGAAAAGCATCCTTATCGAATGTTGCTGTATCTCTTTCGTTCATATGGCACAAGTCCAGCCGTTTTTCGAGTTGCTCCAACATTTTATTCCCGGTATGTCTGCCAAATTCCATAGCCTGCACGTCCATCAAGGCGGGCACCCCTTCCGCATCCGAGCAACTGTCGAAACATATGCCTTCTTGAAGTGAACGCTGTATCCCGAGGACTTTTAGATGATCGAGGGGTTCCAAAATAAGCACTTTGCACCACCAGAAGGCCGATCTAGCATATATATGATCGATATCATATGTAGGTGGAAGTGCGTGGAGATCTCTAAAACCTTCCAAAGCCTGATTCTCACGGGCATGTCGGGCGGCGAGTTCCGCATCATTCATCGTAGGATATTTTTAATACACCACCCAAACCAACCCCTTTCGGTTCGTTTATTATGAACTCTCCTCCCTACCGTTCTTTCCCCTCGTGGGGGGGTTTAAATACGGTGCCACAAACGCGCACGCGCGCAATCAATCATCATCCATTGAATTCGAAATAAAAAAAGAATCGATAATAATTACATTTCCCACCCAAACCTCGTGCAAGTGTTTCCCGCCAAAACCCTTAAGTACAAATGTTCATATAGTTTAATAAATACCTCGATTTGACTTTCAACATAGTTTGAAATAACTCTACCAAAACACTACAAAACGCCACAATTTTGTTGGATTGAATTCGAAATCAAAAAAAAATCGTAATAATTACGTTTCCCCCCAAACCTAAATTATTCGTTTAATTTCTTCGATTTGACGTCACTACACTACCACAACACTACAAAACGTCACAATATACTCCTAAACTACCCAAACACTATACGGGATGATTCAATAATAGGCACAAAAAGTACTTTTTACACTACACAATGCAGAATTGCCATAAAGCGTATAACCGTGCTTACCCGGGAAGATTTTGTTGTTTTCTTATTTCATAGGCCACAGGTACACACGACGTAATCAGTTGTGTCTAGTTCAATTTTTTTTATGTTGCACACTATTAAAAAAAAACGAAATGAACAAACTCCTCCTCGCTGCTGTCGTGGTGTTTACCCTATACTACATTTTCGGTCGTCGGTCCGCAGAAACAAAGTACGCACTCACCAGTCAGGTCGAGTTAGACGCTTTCCTCAGTCGTGACACGTGGGGTGGGGTGCATGTCATCATGTTCCACGCCAAGTGGTGCGGCTACTGCCAAGAAGCCATGCCGGAAGCGCTACGTGTCGCCGCCGACACAGAACGCCTGATGCTCGTTGATGGAGATCACACCTTCGGTCGTACATTGGCTAAAAAATACAAAATCACCGGTTTCCCAACGTTCGTGAAATTCAATCATGAAGGTAATAAGGTCGACGAACGGGGCGGTAGGCCAAAAGAGGGGATCGTGGCCTTCGCGTCTCCTCCTGCCGGCACTCTGGGTTGACATGGTCAAAGGGTGATTGTTTTATTCTCCGCCTTGAGAAAATCGTCGATGTTCGTCGCCCCGTCGTCCGTGTGCCGGATTTGTTTGGAGAGTAGTCAGGCATCATCCATGGTGCAGCCGTGCGCCTGCACCGGTACCGCGGCGCACGTTCACAAAACGTGCTTACGACGATGGCGGATGGAGTTTTCAAAGCAGCACCGGAAACGCACCCACTGCACGGTATGCCTTCACCCGTACAACTATGTCGAGCGCCCGGAGGTTAAACTTTTATTTTGGGCCGGGTATGTGCTCTCCATCATCTTTTCCGTCCCGGCGTTCGTTCGAATTGTGCACGGGTGCCCCCCCGTCTTGCATGCGCCGTTGCGAAGAGTCGTCGTCGTCACCCCACCGTGCCTCGAGCAATTTCTGTACACCCTTGTGTCGGTGGTGTGGATGCTCGCGGGGGGCGTCGACCTGTTCATGCCGCTGAAGACCACGCGGCGCGAGAAGGTATATGTCTTCTGTGGCCTCCTCGTCACACTCTTCCCGCTCGCCCTGTCCGTCTTATTCGACCCGACCCGCCTGGCCTTACCCATTACGCTTGGAGTTCTGCTCTTCTTCGAACAACTCGTTCTTCTATTCTACGTCTTGTTCGAGTTTGAAACCGAGTAAAATCATGATACCATGTGGTGTCAGAACGATCATGACAAACAACGATTACGTTGCTCCCATGGATGGTTTTATATTCGAATAAATGTGGTAATCGTCCCAATATATTAATGTCATGGCCACTACATTTTTCCCCGGTACATGGCACTCGTGGTACGGCACAGAACTCGTTCGCATCGATGACTTGAATAAACGAATAAAGGAGGTAAAGCGTCAGCGCGCGTGGCAAACCCTATCCGAGGACACACAACGGGAGGTATTGGAATATAACAAACGCGAAAATGAACGAAGGCTACGAGAAGAAGAGTTACGAAGACCGACCCACTATCGACGCCCGAAATTATCGCGATCGGATCTACCGGTGCCGTCCTTGAAATTGACCCATCGTGGGGCCCGAGTCGGAGGGCTGAGGAGATACAGGGTGCTCGTGAGGCGGTGATGGATTATTGTGTGTCAAAGTGACGTTTTGTAGTGTTTTGATAGTTTAGAATTTTCAAGGTCGCCACCACTCACACGCATTGACGCGTTCAATTTTGCGAGTTGACGATCGTGCACGTCAAATCGTTTCGCCCACCCAACAATCGCCCCACCCCACGCAAACGACCGTTGACGCCTCGACCGGCCCGCTTCATTCTCCACTCAAACTGCATGGCCGTCCGTTTGTCGGGAAATGGATAGACGTGGCATACCGCGGACCAAGGCCGGTTCGCTCGGGTTGCACGCGCGCCTCCTTTGATCGCACCGTTGTGTTGGCGAAGTCGTCGTGGGAAATTGTTTGTCATCCCGACATACGTCCGACGGGACGACTGAAGGAGGTAGCACATGTACATTGTTATTTTGTTTTGGATGTAGGAAATTATTTTTTTTACAAATCACATATTTCCCCCCTCTGCATTGTTTAGTACGTCCGACGGGAGCACATGTACATTGTTATTTTGTTTTGTATGTAGGAAAAGGCCGGTCATCATGAATAAATACACCCTTATCTTGTTTACCGTGGTCTTGTTGATCTTCTTCTTTTACACACCGCATGGCATTACCAACGCTTTTATCGGTCTCCTCATCGACCTGGAAGAAACGTTCCAAACCCAGGACGGGCGGCTTCTACGCTTCCGTGCGAGCCATCAAGCGATGGACGGCAACTTATTCACCGAGACGATCCGCACCGGTGTGTTGGAACCCGTGGACGTGGGTGCACAAACGACGTACGCCTCGATTTTGTTGCCGCCGACGGAAAAGCACGATGTATTCTCCTCGTTTACCATGACGTGCGCGGACGTGGTCCACACATACTTGTTGGCCGACCGCCCATTGAAGATTGGGGTCTTTGTCAGCACGAGAAAAAAATTGCAAGACCCGACAGAGCCGGGAAATTACATTGTCCTCGCAACGTACCACGTCGCGCCGGGTATGTCGGAAGAAAAGATCCGAGGACGACATCACGATGCTGTGCGCGCTGCACAAGACGGTCGGCAAGAGCACATGACCATGTACGATCTCTCGCGCTTGCTCACGTGCTCGTACGTGTTCAACTCGCACCGCACCTTGAGCACGATCCAGCAAGACGACGGGGCGGTGTTGAAGAAGGTGAACGTCGCCAACCTTGTCCGGTACAAATTGAGTGACCTCGTGACGATTCGACCGTCGTGGCCGATGAAGATCACGTTCTCCTACGACTTCGACGCGTCGGCGTACACCATCAACGTCGTCGAAGAAATGCTATGATTTTTTTATACCATCCTATTATTACTCCTAACTCTAAACTACCAAAACCCTACAAAACGTCACAAAATGTAACAATTTTGCGTGATTCAATAGTTTAATAACCGGGCTAATAAAATCTTTGCCATTAAAAAAAGCAAACAAATGTTTCAGTTCATAGATCGGGACGGACGACCCATACCATGCACACCACGTGTGAATCATGTAAACCTTAAAAACCTCTCGTTCGAAAAAGGTTCGGACTCATATGTAGAACAACTCGATGGGTCGAAACGAGTGTTCAACAGAATTCGCTTGCTTTCGCAGGGGTCGCACGGCAACGTGTTCCTCTATCAAACCAACGACAAACAGCACGCTTTTGTGGTGAAAGAGTTCGAGAAGGACAACGAGTTTGAGGTAGAACAGGGCCTTGTGCTAAGTGTCGGAGCGATGTGTGGGGTGGTGCATTCCGTTCCACTGGACGGAAAAATAATAATGCATCAATACGACGGCGACCTCGAGGAGTTGACATTGCATGTCGACGTTTGTGTGAAGATCGCACACGCGGTCGGGCAAATGGTCAGTTGTTTATGGACGGAGCGCGCGGTTGTCTACGCGGACATTAAAATAGAGAACATTCTCTACCGGTGCGAAAAAGACAATGGCTTCGTGTCCATTGCCTTGGGGGACATTGGATCGATGGAAACGTATACAGGGGAACCCCTAACAGAATACATTGCGACGTACCCATTGCCCTCCAAGAAGAAGGATTTGGATTTGGCGAGGCAGAGGACGCATTTAACGTATGTTGAAACAAAACTGAAACACTTGTTGGACGAAACAGCGAATAATATGAAGAAAAGAAAAGAGTACAAGTCATCCATTGACCACTTGGAACAACTACGAACCAAGACGAAATATTACGACCTCCTTGAACCCCTTTCGCGCGACAACATTCCATCATTTCTGGCATGGCAGTGCGCGTGCCTCTTCTTCGTGCTCATCGAAAAGACGGTAAGACAAAAACGAATACGAGGAGAGGAGTTGTCGTTTGAGTCTCGGCTACGTCACGACGAATTCGGTAAATTTCGCAAAGGACTGTGCGACGAACTCGAGAACAAAGGATACACGACGAACAAGATGATTGCGCGTATCTGTGAAGTGTTTCTGCGTCCGGAGGGCAAAACCGTGGAGTACTTGATCCACGGGGTCGAGTTGATGAGTTTTGACACATGTTACGTGGAGGGGTGCACACGGCCGATAGTTAAGTTCGCGCTTGGTGGCCTCCCGCACGGGTATTCCACGGACAAAGTTGGTCTATGTGAACATCATTTCAGAAGTAAAAAAAGTAAACCACCCGGTATGAAAAAGTACACCGAGAGTAATGCCGGGGCACAGTTGATGCAGTACAAGGTACCAACAACAGAACCAACAACAGAACCAACAACAACAACACGACCGAGCAAGAAGCGTAAGACCGAAGAAACGGTAGATGTATGCGGTGGGCCGCAAATGGATCCGGGACATGTAAACGAAGACAAGTGGGTGTATGATATATACCAACAACGTCAACAACAAAAGGCGGCGGCAAGATCTTCTTTGTCGGACTCGGGCGAACCGGTATTGATGACAGGAGCACAACTGGAAGAGGGATCAACGATCGGGGCGCCTCCTACCACCGACGAGGAAACGGACACCGACGAGGAGGAAGTACAAGATGGTTCTGCAAAACACCCGTTTCTAGTGTGATAATAAGGTGTTTTTTTTATCTGTAAAAGTAAAAACTAAAAGTGCACGATGACAACCTCCGAAATGACGAAATCGTCGCCAAAGAATTGGGTCCATCAGCACGAACGAATATTAAAAGAGTGGGGCGAAATAGCCCGGTCATACAAGTACCTCCACGATTCTGCCCAACGTACATTTTACCGTCAGAATCTCGGGTTTTCATTGCCCGTCATTGTGATCAGTACGGTCACCGGCACCGCGAGTTTTGCGCTATCCAGTTTTCCAGCAGCATGGCAGAGTTGGGCACCACCAATAATCGGGTCCCTGAACTTATGTGGGGGCCTCATAAGTACGGTGGCTCAATTTCTCAGAGTCTCAGAGTTGCTTGCGGAGCATAAGACCGCCGCCATCAACTTCGGCAAATTCAGTCGGTCTATAGCGGTCGAGTTGTCCCTCCCCATAGAGCAGCGTGAGATGTCGGGGTTCGACTTCATCATGAAGTCCAAGAACACGCTGAACACACTCTTGGAACAATCGCCGTCGATCCCCGAAGCCTTAACCAACAAATTCATGCACCAATTCAAAACCGACGATTCGTTTACCAAACCCGACCTCATGTCTGTACGCCCCGTGGAAATATATAATGACCACGACCATGCCGCGAAAGAAACGGCGTTACTGAACGAGAGGGCCGGGGCGATGGCTCTTGAGGAACTCCGGGTGCGGGACGAAGCCGTGGTGACAATATCCGACGCCACGGCGGGTCTGAACGATAGTTTCTCCAGTCTCTTTGCGCGCCCCGGAACAAATGAGAACGATCCCGCCGAAGGTATAGATTAGTTAGCCGCGTTCGAATTTCTATTCTTTTTACACCGCGAGAAGTGTAAACGGAATGCTCCTCTTTGATATATGGAAATTGGGAAAGAAAATCGGCGCAGGATCCTTCGGCGAAGTGTGGGAAGGAAAAGATACACGGGACGGAAGCATTGTCGCGGTGAAACTGGAAATACTGGAGAAAGGGAACCCTTCCCAGTTGAATATTGAGCGCAAGGCTTATTCGACGATGGGGAAGAATCCCTTCGTCCCGACCATCCATTACTTTGGGTCTGTGGACAGGTACCAACGAGCGTTGGTCATGGAAAAGTTAGGACCGAGTTTGGAACAAGTCGTGAAGAAGTCGGGTGGAAAATTGTCCGAAACGGACGCGGCCGTACTGGGCTTGCTCGGCGTCGAGGCGCTGCAAGCCGTTCACAACTGCGGCATCGTTCACCGCGACATCAAACCGCAGAATATTTGCCTGGTCCAAGGCGAGACTAAAGTCAAGATTATCGATTTTGGTTTGTGTAAAAAGTATTTGGAAAAGGACGGTCGCACACACATTCCCGTGAAGCGAGGCAAGAGGCTGACGGGCACGCCTCGCTACGCCTCCCTCCGCGTGCTGGCCGGGTACGAGCAGAGCCGACGGGACGATTTGGAAGGGTTCACACTCTGCTTATTGTACTTTGTACTGGGTCGGTTGCCCTGGCAGGGACAAACGGCCGCGACCAAATCGAAGAAGCATGCGAAAATATACAATATCAAAAAGAATATTACATTCAGCGAGTTGACGGCGGGCTTAAGGGCGGCCAGGCAGTGGACCCAACTGCTGGAGTACACGCGCAACCTGGCGTTCGAGGAGGAGCCGAATTATACATACTACGCCGACATTTTGAAACAAATCGTTGTGTCATAAACTTGCGTTCCCCCCGGTATACCCCTTCTTTTTTTTTGAACCACCACCCACAACTTGTAAATGAAAAGACTCGTGCACTTTTCTCGACCACGAACGGGGTGCATCGAACGTGCCGGACAAAATCATGAGTCTTTTGTTGATTTTGGTTTTGTTTTGCGTGACCGTGAAACTTTATTATCACGGCCGTTTCCCGTCGCCGGATCAAGTATGTCTATGGTATTTGCGCGACCGTCGGTTCATCTCTCGTTGAAAATTCTTCTTCGGATTTCTTCTTCCATGCCTTCCCCTGTAAGTTTGGCCTTCGCCTTTGCAATGAACTCCTCGTTCACTTTCGTAAGGTTCGCAGCCGCTTCCTCGTCAACCTCTTCTTCGAAGACATACACCATCTATACACCGCGGTGCCCGGTGGGATGATGACGTCGTTCTGCAAGATTCACCTTGGCCACATCGTGCGATCGCTTGCGCTTGTGGAGCCTCCACGTTGGCCCAGTACGGCGATCCATTTTTGTTAAAGACGAGGCACTTCAACTCACCGTCGTTGCGGATGTCGCATACATCGCCTGCTTCTCCTCCGGCGGCGTCAACGTATTCTCGTGCCGACATGCGACCTTTCTTTTTGGCCGCGGACTTCTTTTTGGCCGCAGGCTTTTTCTTGGCCGCGGGCTTCTTCTTGGCGGCTGCAACAGATCGACAGCCTTTCCCCACAACCCATTCGCAATCGTCTTCTTTACAGTCGTCTTTTCTGAGCCCGGAGCATCCCGCGCCTCCACTGAGGTACACTTTTTTCCCAGCACGGAGAACATATTTGCCCCCTTTGGGGCCATTGCGGACGACTCGACCGCCACTCAGTTTTCGCCCAGATCGGCGCCGACCACTCAATCTTCTGGAATTTTTTCGGATGGGCATGGTAGTTATTTCTTATTAGCCACCAAAAAAATTCCAATGTAAATGTAGTCAACGAGTCAACTATCGAGGCAATGCAAAAACAAAGGTGGTTCGCCGTTCACGGCGCGGTGTTTTTTTTTGGACATAAAGACAAAAATGTTTGCATTCATCGTGCGCACCCCCGTCGGAAAGAAGACGGTGGCGTCGTGCTTGCGTCCGACGTGCCACTGTGTCCAACGCTTGCATTTTCCCGTGGTCACCGTCCACGACTACGAACTGTACGAAAAATGTCGCGACACATTTCGGTTTCCCGAGACGACGCGAACAACGCCGTTGACGCGGCACTGGCCGTCCATACCATACACTTAATGGGCGCGGAGGATACGCTCGCCGAGTTTGGTCTCCGTTGCCCGGAGTTGTTACGTGATTTTTTTTTTATTAACCCAGAACAAAGCCATATTGATATATGCGCGTTCTCGTCTTTGGTAGTGTGATTTCTTTGACGAACCTATTGGTGCAATATCTACAGTGCAAACCGTTCGTCCAACGCACTACGTTTCCACCCTCTTGGGTCTTTGGCGTCGTATGGCCATTTTTGTACCTTGTCATCGGTTTCTCTTGGCAAAGGCACCCCAAACAAGACCTTCTGTTCCTTCTTTTGACGGCACTTTGCGGCTTATGGTTGCTTCTTCATCGGTGCACCTTGAACGAACGGTTGGCGAAGGCGGTCCTTGGCAGTAGTGCCATTCTTGCTTGCGCCATGGTTCCATTGACGTCGTCTCCCATGATGGCGTTGCCTGCCGCATGGTTGGTGTTTGCAAATACTTTGTAGACGTTATTTTACGGCGAAGCCGCCGTCGGAAAGAAGACGTGGCGTCGTGCTTCCGTCCGACGCGGGAATTGCGTCCACGACTTTTAATTTATGCAAACCATGTTCTTTTGATAAAGTGCACGGTGTCCAGCATGTTGTCCCATTTCGTATGGAACGTATTGCGCCGTATCGAATCGACGATCGAGATCTCCGCCTCCTTTTTTGTTCGCAACGGGACGAGGGACTCCTCGATGTGCGTGAGCAGTTGCTCGCGGCCCAAACATTTGCACACGGCCAAGATGGCGAACACGTAGTAGAACCCTTTCACGTCCGAGCGGAGCAAATTGAAGATGCGCACCACTTCTTGCTGAAATTGAACAAAGTAGACGCTCTTGGTACCGCCGAGCATGTCCACGACGTCCGAGGTCAACTTCATGCTCATCGTGTTGGTGCCGCGCCGGTGGAACGTCTCTTCCCGAAAGATGTACCCAAAGTCGATGTGGAACAGGCAGCCCGCATCGCTCAGCATGATGTTGTCCAAATGGCGGTCCCCCACCCCGCACACGTGGGAGAGGACGCAACTCACCGCGCAACTCTGCAAGAAGCGCACCCGCAATTCTTCGCACGGGACGGTCGGGTTCTTCTCGCTGAGGTAGTTTTGGATCGTCATCTGGGACGAGGCGACCTTGTACAATGTCACGGCCTGGCTGACGACGACGACGAGGCCGGACGAGACGGACAAGGGCTGGACGTGGTAGGTGACGATCGGGAGCGCGTGGTTCGTGAGTTTGTCGATCTCGGCGAGGCAGTTCATGACGCAGAGGTCTTTCAGCACCCCCTCCTGCTTCACCAGCAGGGTGATGATCGCGAGCCGGCCCTGCTCCCCGCGGTGGCGGCAGACGCACGGGACGATCGTCGGTTGCGTGCTGCTCGGCAGCCGCCGAATCTGTGTGCTCCGTATCTCCTGCACGCACCAGTCCCGCTGCCCGGGGATGAAGACCGGGCCGCCATCTTCTGCTGCCCGCCACGCGGCGAGGATCCGGGCCCGGCCTTCCAGCGTGACCGCGCGGGCAAGGGCCAGGAGGCACTCGGAGAAGCGCACGGACGCGTCCAACTCCTCCGGCACCCGGCTCGCCCGGCGGACCTGCTCGAACAGGCGGTCGTGCCCGATGCCCTTGGCCGTCCAGGCGTACCGGTGCGTCGCCTCCGGGCTGCGCGCCGCGTCGGGGAGCACGAAGTCGTCGAGGAACTGCGGCGTGCGCAACGTCGCGTAGCACACCATCGGACGGAACGGTACCAAGCCCGGTCCCGCCTCGCGGAGCGCGCGCAAGGCCTTGCCGTACAGCCCGGGGCGGTGGGCGTGGTTCAGCACGGCCTCCAACGCGTCGGGGATGCACATCGACGGGCCGCACCGGCAGCCCAACCAGGCGCACGGCGGCGCCCCGGCAGTCCGAGGGCCTCCTACCTCACGCAAAGTCAGGTACCAGTCCGGGTGGCCGACCAACGCGACGCGGTGCATGGCGACAAGCCGCCGTTCGACGGCGGTCGTGGCGCGATTGGGAAGGGTGGCCTGCCGGGCCTTGCGAAGAATGCGCATCAGGTGCAGCACCGCGTCCTTGAAGACGAGGCTGACGCGTCGCAGCCGCCCCCAATCACCCATGGTCAGTTGGCCGCGCTCCGTCAGGACCAGCAGGACCTGCATGTGCTGGTCCGCGTTCTGCGTGGAGACGGCGCGGGCGGCACACAGCGCGCAGAGGCGCTTCTTGTCCGAGGGGACGCCCCACGAGAACGACGGTCGCCCGGGCGGCGAAAGGGGCATCCCCTCGATGTAGACGGCGGGGACGGGCATGTGGGTGCCCGCGCAGTCGCCGCAGAACACGCGGCCGCACATGCGGCAGTGGTGTTTGCGCACCAAGAAGGAGAAGGCGATGCCGCACCGCAGGCAGGTCAGCACGTCGTTCGCGTCCACCCACTTTTTCAACATTTTTTACGTATTCGATTATTTTGTTGCCCGGAAATAAAAAAAAAAGAATGGACCTGCACACACGGCGACGAGAGATTCGACGCGCGGAACGATTGACCGGGGGCCGGCTACTGAAGGCGCGCCGCGCCTTCAACCGGGCGCTGCGAGCAGGAGGGCACTCATGGTTTCACAAGCAAACACACTTGGACACGACCGAGGCGTTGGCCGCGTGGGTCAAGAAGCACGAGAGCGCGGTCGTCCTGGTCCACATGAACGGCTGCGGGCCGTGTGGTCGCGCGATCGAATGGCTGAACGAGCACCACGCGAAGATGGGGAAGATACCGTTCGCGGCGATCGAGAAAGGCGTGATGAGCGACATCCAATTCGAGGCGCAAGAGATCGCGGACTGCGTCACAGGGTTTCCCACACTGCTCTTCTTCTACAAGGGCAAATTATTCAAGCAGAGTGTTGTCGAGAAACGACTGAAGATCGACTTGCAGGGAAATTACACCGATCTACGCGCGGTCGTCGACCGATTCAAAAAGGGTTAGATTGTTACAAGCACCAGCATTTTTTTTCCATGAGCGCGTCGAGGACCGCCGGAATCATTTGTTTGATGATTGGGTCCAACTGATCGAGCGTCGGGCCGCTATCCGTCGTGTCCACGACGTAGCAGAGCAAGTCATCGACCAAATCTCGCTTTTGGACCGTGGACATTTTTCGTTCTTTTCCCACAAGGGTCAAAATCGTTCTGCATGCTGGTATGATGGATGTCAAATCGATGCCGTTGGGGAAGGAGGTCAACAGGGTATCTTTCAGCCGAACGATGTCGTCCGCGGTGATGGGGTGTTGCTCGTCCGCAACCGTTTGTAAATTGGCAGCGCGCATGATGGTGTTTTTGTTTTTGAGCGGTGAGTGTATTAATGTCCGTTTCAACGCGGCGATTGGGTGTTATCGACATATGTGAACGGCTTCCGCGTAATGGTGGTATTGACGAGTCGCGCGTCCGGCTGAGGACTCTCGCTGCTGGGCCTCTCGATCCCCAGGTGAACGACGGTGTCGCCGCCACGCAAGTCTTCGAGGCCGTGGGCGAATTGGCACGCCACCCCGAGATCACACTTCCCATTCGAGAAGTGACGGCACAGCCGGCTCTTATAATTGGACATTTGTTTTTTTTTCTTAAAGTGCAGGGATATATTTATTGTCGAATTCAACGGACGACGACGGGGGCGTTTCTTTGGTAGAGGCAAGACCGTGCCTTTGTACGAAGAATAATAGAGAATAAGATCCATACCGAGGATGACCCCATCGACGCCGTCACGTTCTTCCTGCGCGAACAGTACCGCGTGAAATGGGGCGGGCGCGGCGGCCGGCCGCCTCGGCACGGTCGCGAGGACCTCGTTCACCGACGGCGGCGGCTTGGTCGGTTGTAAATATACGTAGAGTGTGACCCCGCCGACCACGAGGGCAATCAGTGCGATCG
>Ga0209631_10001166_pt1 | contig 34547 bp, 35 predicted proteins | sample COG_08_FD_184752 | JGI IMG/M metagenome (GOLD analysis project Ga0209631, IMG submission 184752) | Pelagic Microbial community sample from North Sea - COGITO 998_met_08 (SPAdes) (version 2) | ecosystem: Environmental > Aquatic > Marine > Neritic zone/Coastal water | place: Helgoland, sampling... | reverse complement strand
AACTTTCCTGGTGGTGACCGCTCAATAATGCGACCTTCATCCATAAACACCATCTGGTGCGCCACCGTGCGGGCAAAACCCATTTCATGAGTGACACAGATCATCGTCATGCCACTCTCGGCAAGATCGATCATCACATCGAGTACCTCCTTGATCATCTCTGGGTCAAGAGCAGAGGTAGGCTCGTCAAAAAGCATAATCCGCGGCTGCATGCAGAGAGATCGAGCAATCGCTACCCGTTGCTGCTGCCCTCCGGAGAGTGACCCCGGATATTTCGCTGCTTGCTCTGGAATTCGAACCCGCTGCAGATATTCCATCGCTAAGGCCTCAGCATCTTTTTTACTGAGTCCACGGACTTTCATGGGACCCAGCGTGCAGTTCTCAAGCACCGTCAAGTGTGGAAAGAGATTGAACTGCTGGAAGACCATTCCTACTTCGCTACGAACCTTGTTGATGTGCTGAGTATCCTGATCCAACTCAATACCATCAACAACGATCCGGCCTTCTTGGTGCTCCTCCAATCGATTGATGCAACGAATCAGTGTGGATTTGCCAGAGCCAGAAGGTCCACAGACAACGACTCGCTCCCCAGAGAAAACTTGCAGACTCACATCTTTGAGTACCTGAAAGTCATCAAACCACTTACTGACCCCAGACATCTCAATTATTGGATTTGGAGTATTCTCATTCATGGCAAGGTGAACCCTTAGTTCTAAATACGTGATGAGTCAAGTCGCATTTCAAGACGACGAAAAATCAGCGCGCAGGAGTAGCACAAAACAAAGTAAACCCCAGCTGCAAAAACCCATACTTCAAAGACACGTTGTGTGGAGTTAGCCACTTCCAGTGTCAAAAAAGTCAGCTCTTGGATAGAGATCAATGAGACAATCGAAGAATCCTTGATCAGGATAATGAATTGACCCGCCAAGGGAGGAATCACCCGTTGAACGGCCTGGGGCAAAACAACATAGCGCATCTGTTGCCAGCGACTCAGGCCAATACTCATCGCGGCTTCTCGTTGACCAACTGAGACGGATTGAATTCCAGAGCGCACAATCTCTGTGATATAGGCGGCTTCAAAGAGGGCGAGACAAAAGATTCCTGAAAAAGTGTTTGAGAGCAAAGAAACTGGACCGAAGAGAAACTCCACCACACTTTGACCAGTAGGACCCAGGCGTTGATCAAGGGTATCTAAGCCGAGTAGTGGGATGATCTGGCTGCTGATGAAGAAGTAAAAAACGAAGATGAAAACAATGGGAGGAACATTCCGAATCAACTCAACGTAGAGCCGACTGAATGCCTGGGGAAAAAGCCGACGGCTGGTTCGCATCATGCCAGTGATGAAGCCGATTAGTGTCGCCAGGATGATGCTCCAGAAGGCCAACCGAAGTGTCGTCAGCAGGCCCTTAACCAAGAGGTTTGGCAGCAGTGATTGGGTTTCTTCATCCCAGCGGAACAAGTAACCGGGTAGGAAGCCCCAGTCCCATTGGTAGACCAACACGGTATTGACCCGGTAGCCGATGAAACCAAAAAACCCAATAATGCCCAGCAGAACAACTGAGTCTACCCAAGACCAGCGATAGCGCGAGGTAGATCGAGACATGCGATCACATACACTGGCAGGAGAAGTTTCCTATAGGATCTTCCCCCACCGGAGTTAGAAAAATTACTGTTGATCGACTTGATCTGCCCAGTCCATCGTCTTGAACCAGTAGTGATGACGCTTTTCGAGCCATCCGTTACTGGTGTTGACCATAATCCAGTTAGAGAAGAAATTCAGCGCATCTGGATCACCCTTGCGAATACCAAATGCCTCGTCTCCACGGGACAGATTTTCTGTGGTCGGCATGTAGAGTGCGTCAGGATAACGATAAGTAAACTTTACTGGCTTTGGATGGCTGGAGAGCGTGGCGTGAGCGTTCCCGTTCACAACTTCCTGAAAGGCCATCGTATCGTCGTCAAACTGCCGAATCTTGGCTTTCGGCCATATTTTCTCAACTGCATCTGTACATGGTGTGACCCCACGTCGACAAACAAAGATCACATCAGAGCGATTGAACCCTTCTGGCCAAGCAAAATCACCAGCTAGTTTCTTACTGGCAGCAATCCCCATCCCAGAGTGAGCATAGGGAGTGGTGAAGTTGATGGTGAGATTACGCTGAGGAGTGACACTCATTCCACCAATGATCACATCGAATTTTCCAGCAATTAGTGCGGGAATAATACCGGACCACTGTGTGGGTACAAACTCAATGTCAACGCCCATGTCTTCAGCAACCTTCTTGGCAACATCAATCTCAAAACCGATCAATTCACCCTGCTTGTTGCGCATCGCCCAGGGCACAAAGGTGGACATGCCAACCATTAACTTGCCGCGCTTCTTGATCGTCTCGATAACGCTTTCAGAAGTCAGTTGTTGTTGAGTCTCTCCAGCCAAAGCACCTGTATATGCAGGTAGCATCAGCAATAGGCCTAACAGAAGAGTTAGTGAAGTTTTCAAGACTTTCATTCGTCCTCTTTTAAAAGAGTGGTTAAATCGTTGTCAGGCAATCTGTCAACGAATCTGGAGATAGGCTACTCTCCCCAGGAAGCCCGCTACAAAAACGCTTTCGCAACGTACGAAAGCTCTCAGGAAGCTTGTTAAACCCCAAGCCGCCTGGGTTCAGTGACGACCACGAACTCTCCATTCGAGAATGCTCACCAACAGAGAGAGCACAATCGTGATTCCCAGATACATGGCAGCTATCGTTAGCCAGATCTCAAAACTCATGAAGGTGTCCGCAATAATGTCTAGTCCCTGAGTCGTTAAGTCAAATACAGCAATGACGCTGACAATGGCTGAATGTTTGATCAAGTTGATCAACACTCCAGTTAATGGAGGCAACATCAATGGCACCGCTTGCGGCAGTACAATATATCGATAGGTGTTCCAGCGGGATAGTCCAATGCTGGTACTGGCCTCCCATTGTCCTCTTTGCACACTCAGGATACCCGCTCGGATGATCTCTGAAGCGAAGGTTCCCTCGAAAAAAGAGATGCAGAGAACTCCAACCCAGAATCTGGGAATCTCCAGAATCGGAGCAAAGACAAAGTAGAACACATACATCTGCACAAGTAACGGCGTGTTACGAATCACCTCCAGATAGACTTGTGCAACCAGATTCCCAATCCAGGATTGGGACATGCGCAACATGGCGGTCGTTAGTCCAATCAGCAAAGTAATGATGATGCCGTAGAGCCCAATCTCCAGGGTTACGAAGAGACCATCCATCAGAGGCCCCCAGATCAACTCACCGTCAATGACCTTCCAAAAATACTTGGGGAGCCGGTACCACTGCCAGTTGTAGCCCATCTGGGCAGCACCATTGAGCGTGAGCCAGATCAGAGCACCGAAGAATAGCACTAACTGACTGACGTCAAACCAACGAGAATTCCACCATTTGACCGAACGGAAGGGTGGTTTGCGAAGTTCGCTCATACTGACTGCGCTGCCTTTCGATAGCTGAAGGACGTGTTGAATCGCGACAACACATAATCTCCGCATTCTACAGGCTCATACTGCACCGAATTCGATTCTGGAAAAACCTCTGCTGGATCAACCAGTGTTTCGAAGTTGGGATCCCAGGCAATCACCATTGAGTAGCGCTCTATATTTTTTCGGTTGATCACGCGATGCAGCGTGGACTGAAAGGCGTTGTTCGTCCAACGAGAAAGCAGGTCTCCCACGTTGACCACTAGAGTATCTTCTAATGGATGAGCTGTGACCCACTCTCCTTGCCTAGTCTGCACTTCCAAACCACCCACTGAATCCTGCCAGAGTAAAGTCAGACATCCGTAATCTGTGTGTGGTGCCACGCCAAACTGAGTTTCACCAAGGTCTGACGGTTGAGGCGGATAGTAAATCACAGAACTGCGGGTGATTGGTCGATTAGTCGCTTGCAGAAAAACTTCTTCTGGTAGATCAAGACTCAGGGCAAAAGCCCGCATCATGTTTCTCCCACATTCTAGACCTGCTTCAAAAAAAGGATAAACAGATGCTTTGAATTCAGGCATTTGTGAAGGCCATTGGTTTCTTCCCAAGAAAGGATTTTCCTCCGTTAGATCGGGGTGTCCATCTGGTAGATCCAATCCCCAGACGAAGCTCTCTTTCAAATCTACTCTTGTGGCCTTTTCCATCTTAGCTTGGCCGACTGCTAGGAATCCATGGTGGTTATGGTTAATCTTCAGCTGGTTTTTCCAATCTTTCGGCTGTTGAAAAAACTTTTTTGTCGCTGCATATGCCTGCTGGATCACCTGAGAAGGAATGCAATGGTTGCGGATGTAAAAAAAGCCAATCCCCTCTGCTGCTTGGCGAAGTTTTCTTGCAACCTCCTGCATCGCTTGACGGTTGCCAGAGCGCAACGGGTGTACGTCAATTACTGGGATTTCGTCAATTGTGATCGTTTTAGCTGCTGCGTAGCTCATAGAGACGTAGAGATTGGTTTCAAATTACAGGAGAGTATTCTTGTCGATACAGTTGCTGAATTAATTTTAGATGGCTGAACAAGTATCCCTGATCAACGTTTTCCAAATGTGATTTTAGATGTTGATGCAGAGCTGGCAGTGCGTGAAACGGAATGTTGGGGAAAGCGTGATGTTCCGCATGAAAGGGCATGTTCCAGGCGAGCAAGCGTATCGGATACAGAGTCAATGTTGTCCGAGTATTCCGTAGCAGATCAGCAATCCAAGGGCAGCCTCCATGCTCTGAAATCCGGATCAAGCGCATCACAGGTTCTGCAAGAATTCTCGGAAAAAGCCAGTACCAGAACAGTAGAGCGCTGCCTGAAAGCAAGCTTCCACCCAGCAGCAATAGATAGAACAGTAACATCCCTTGTGCTTCGCGCCGCACTTTTTTGCGAAGGCGCTCTGAAATAAAAGACTGTTCCAGGTCAGAAAATTGACCTTGTGGATGGCGTACCAGATTTTTTAACACTCCCTTAAAGTAGGGAATTGCCGTGAGGTAGTACCAATATCCCCAGAAGTTCCGTGCTTGTGGAATGCTTTCCGGATCTTTTTCAGGATGCTGGGTATAGGTGTGATGAGCTGCATGCTCTAGCTTGAAGTATAGTGGTGGGATCATGATTACGAGCCCGGTGAACCAAGCCACTGCCTGATTCAACCAACGAGTCAAAAAAGCACTTTGATGAGTTGCTTCGTGGAAGGGCGCGAAGAGGTGCACCAGAACCACTCCATGTAGAGCTAATCCAAAAACCAGCCATGGAGTTTCTATCATTAAATGTAGAATGTACCCCGTTAGACCAAGCAATCCCAGGTGCGCAAATAGGAAAAGCAGCCCACGGACATCCTGTCGCTTCTGGAGTGGTTTGAGAACTTCGAGGCTAATCAACTGGTTTGGACGACGATGAGAGTTCCCAAGGCTCCATTCGTTGATCGGATTAGTTTCCGACATAAATATTGAGGATGAGACAGAGATTGTAGAGAGATTATTTTGGGTGAGTGTAGTCTGATCGTTTTTCAGAGAACAAGATAAATTCTGAAAATCTACAGAAGATAGCTGGGATAAAAGAAGGCAAAATCAAGGTGTTTCCCACCACCTAGGAGTTTCAAATTTCTTTCGGAGAAAGTAATTCGTCTTATTTCTGAAGACCCTACATCCCTTAAAGATTGAAGAAAAACATCTTGGTCGCTATCATTTTTGTGAAAACTGTTTCGTACTATAACGCAGCAGAACTGGTACATCGTAGGAAGCCAGTGATTTTGGCCTTCGATGACCCAAACCTAGTCACCTCAACGCAAGGAGCGTCATGGCAGAATCGAAACACACACAATCATGGGCAGAACTGGCAATTGATCTCTACGACAAGTTGACCGGCCGCAACGCAGAAATCACCTATGAATTTGAGAATATGGAAGTCTGGGCTCCCAGCGGAGTGGGCAAAAATGCAGAGCATGGACACTGGAAGATCAATGGAACCCTGAAAATCCGTACCCGTGATGTGAAGCAATGAGTCATCTGGAGTTTGAAGGCCGGATCGAAATCGTGGAAAGTGAACAGGATCAGTTGATTCTTGTCGGCGAAGGGTCTGGGATTCATCTCCAGTTCACAAGGTTGGCCACTCTTCGTAAACTTCAGCCTTCCTGGAAGTTCCTGATGCAACACCGTCAGGCAATGGCGCTCAACTTGGACGTACTGCGGCTACCAATTCGGGTCTCGATCGCTCAGCAAGAAATCGCTTCCTTGTCTCCGGAGGAACAACCAAATTGGCTAGCCCGACTGATTGGACTGCCTTATGGGAAGATTCGCTGGCAGGGACTAGTCAAATCACTCCTTGGTTGAAGAATACTATCGGTGTGGCCACAGAGGTTCTGGGGCCACATGTGGTAGGCGAGTGAATTCACCAACTTTAGTCTGGAATCACCATACGATCTCGGTTCTGGAAAGTCTCCATCCAAGCGGGATACTCAACGGGGAGCGCACTGGCAGATTGTTGAAACATGAAGGCTTGTCCGGCCAAATGGGCGGTATTCCATTTGATGATTCCTTTCAAATGATGATGGGGGCACCTTGCTTCATCAGTAATTCAAATTTTAAGATCAAATATTCTGATTAGCGATTGTTCAGCACACAACCACTGTACTCCACAGCACCATTTGGGAGAATAGTGTTGCATAACTTGACACCTAGCATGAGCGCCCCGGTAAGTTTTGCTCTTTCCAAGTTGGCACCATCAAAGTTCGCCCCCTGAAGATTGGCCCCCTGTAAATCAGCTCCACGTAGATCGGCTCCCTGAAAATTTGCATTCTGCAGATCGGCTCCCATCAGCTTGGCACCTTGCAAATAACTCTTCTGAAAGTTCACTCGTTGGAGGAAAGCAATCTGCAAATCCACATCCCACAGGTTTGCACGCTGCAGGTTGCTATCAACCAGCACGGCGCCCTTCAGATTCTCATTTCTCAAATTCAGGTCTGAAAGATCACATTCTAGACAGCGTTTGGTCTGCATCAACCGATCAAAGTGTGCCTGATTGAAGGCCCAGGCTATCGTACCCAGCCAAAAGCTAAGGAAAACAAGGATTGTCCTTTTCATTAGATGTCCTGTTGAATGGATAAATTGTTGGATTGCACCGCGTCAGAAACCTGCGATTTCAGTTCTGTGGCGAGCGAGCAAAGAACAAACCTATCTCCCTCAGAATAACAGAGCAATGCTGATTTCAAGATCAGTAATCCTTTCAAACTTCAGGCATCTGGTAACTGGGAGTAGACTTTGAAAGAGCAACCTCCTCCTCCGTCATATCTTCACTGATCCCTTCAAAAAGTGGAGACGAAAGATACCGCTCTCCAGTATCCGCTAGCATGCAGAGAATGACAGATCCAGACTCTACTTGCTGAGCAATCTGAATCGCAACGGCAAAGGATGAACCACCTGAAATCCCAGTGAAGATTCCTTCCTGGGCAGCTAGCTTACGAGACCATTCAATTCCTGCTGCCCCAGCAACGGGAATCAATTCATCAAACAGTTTATTATCGATCGATTCTTGTAGTACCAGTGGGATGAAGTCTGGTGTCCAACCTTGGATTGGATGTGGTTCAAAGTGAGGATGACTCACAGCAGGAGAGCCATCTGCATCACGTTGTTGAACATACCCACTACCAACAATCTGAGCGTTGGCCGGCTCACTAAGGATGATTTTCGTTTCCGGACGTTCTCTGCGCATTACCCGAGCAACACCAGTGACCGTTCCACCGGTACCATACCCAGTGACCCAATAGTCCAAACGCTCTCCAGCAAAATCAGCTATGATCTCACGGGCCGTTGTATTTTCATGGATATCAGCGTTGTCCTTGGTCTCGAACTGGTGAGCCAGGAACCATCCGTTGGCTTCTGCGAGTTCCACTGCTTTCTTATACATTCCGAAGCCTTTCTGCGCTCTCGGTGTAAGAACAACTTTTGCTCCCAGAAAACGCATCAGCTTCCGTCGTTCAATGGAAAAGCTATCCGCCATTGTCACTACCAAGGGATAGCCTTTGGCCGCACACACCATCGCAAGGCCAATCCCAGTATTCCCACTGGTTGCCTCCACCACAGTTTGTCCTGGCTTCAGCTCACCCCGCTTTTCAGCTTCTTCGATGATACTGATCGCCAAGCGATCCTTAACGGAAGCAGCCGGATTGAAGGCTTCCGCTTTTACATAGAGCCGCACTCCTTCCGGAGCTAGTTTGTTGATTCGAATACAGGGAGTATTGCCTATCGTGTCAACAATTGAATCATAGAGCCGTCCCTGACCGTTAGTACTTCGTTTATTATTAATTGCCATGAAATTCTCCTCTCAATGAAAGTGATGAAGCTTTATTTGACAAAATTGGTAACAACAAGACGAACGGGAAGCAAGCACAATTCTTGACACCTCCTTGCAAAACCATTTCCTCTAGTGACAAAAGAAGAACTAGCTGGATTTGACTGGACTTTCCACAGGGGCTCTTCATCTTGGATTTTTCTTCCTGCAAGAAATTTTGCTCCTCCTTTTCACACACCGCGCTTTTACACATCAGTTGAGTTTGAGTTTTAGCTCTTATGAACGCTACTCCGATCATTGAGGAAAGCCGAGTATTGCTACGCATCGGATTACCCGTTGTCATTTCAGGAGTGCTCAACCTCTCCATGCAGTTCGTAGATACTGTTATGACTGGGCATGCTGGCCCAAATGAATTGGCTGCAGTGGCTTCAGCCAGCGCCCTGTTCCATCCGATCTTTTGCCTAGGAATCGGGGTGATGGTCGCCCTGACCCCAATCGTCGCTCAACTGGAGGGATCGGGCCGCATCAGAAAAATTGGCACCAGTGTTCGACAAGGCATTTGGATCAGCATGTTGCTAGCCTTGCTGAGCATGCTGGTGCTTCCTCATTTGGATTCTCTATTGCGGTGGATGGACTATGAACCAGAGGTTGTCAGCATCACGGATGACTATCTGGAGGCAATCATTTGGGGACTACCCGCAGCTTTTGCATTTCTAGCCATCCGACATAGTCTTGATGGTCTTGGCATCACCCGACCTTGTATGTACCTGACTCTCTTAGGGCTGGGTGTCAATATCATTGGCAACTACACTCTGATCTTTGGAAATTTCGGCTTCCCAAGAATGGGGGCTGTGGGGGCAGGATGGACAACGACCATTGCGCACTGGGTCATTCTGATTGGGGCACTCATCTATCTTCAATCTAGTCAACGAACTGGAACTATTCGCTTTCTCAGCCGCTTTGATTGGCCTATCTGGAACTATTGGCGAGAGATTTTGAAGATTGGCATTCCAAGTGGGCTCAGTTTTGGGGCAGAAGTCTGTATGTTCACCGTTGTGGCTCTCATGATGGGTAAGTTTGGAGTAACCGCCCTTGCCGCCCACCAAATTTCTATTAACGTAGCAGCACTGACCTTCATGATTCCCATGGGAATTTCAGCTGCGATCACTCAGCGTGTAGGAAATGCAGTTGGTCAAAAGAATTGGAAAGAAGTGCGTTTTCGTGGATGGCTAGGAGTGGGAGTTTGCGTTGGTGTCATGGGTCTGACCGCCAGTATCTTCATCCTATTTCCAAAAGTAATCATTGGGCTCTACACTAGTGATGATGCTGTCACTGACTTAGCAATAAACATCCTTTGGATGGCGGCCTTGTTTCAACTCTCTGATGGCTTGCAGGTCTCTTCAATGAGCGCATTGCGAGGACTGAAAGACACCCGCATTCCCCTGCTGACCAATTTATTCTCTTACTGGCTTGTGGGGATGGGATTGGCTTATCTTTTTGGATTTGTTTTGGAGTGGGGTGTAATCAGTATCTGGGGTGGTCTGATCGCAGGATTAAGCGTAGCAGCTATCCTTCATAGTCTAAGATTTTACTTACTCTCCCAAGTGCGGATTCCAGAGCTACATTATGCCCGAACATGAGCAAATCTACATCTCTTAGCAGACCGCTCGCTCAGCATTGAATCTATGTGAAATACCCACATAGATTTCAATCTTGTTTAGCCGATCTCAATCCAACCAGAATCTGGATCACTGCCAAAGCAAGAAACACCTGCCTGCGCAAGATGACTGAACTGGCAAAATCTGCCACGGAAAGGAGATTGCGCATTTTCTGGCAACTCTACCTCAATCTGCCAAGCAGAGGTCTCATTTGCACTGAGTACCTTTTACTCCAACTCGATCACATTTCTCAACTCAGAAGAAGTGTGGGATGCTCGGACCAAGTCTAGACGAAAATCAACTTCACCTTGGCGGTCATAGAGGATATCTGCATCTAGCACCTCAACTTCTTCGACTTCTTTTTTTGTAATCACATAGACATCCTCGGCCTTCAAATCAGCATCACCGTCTTTCACAGTGATTTCATACTCATAACCGAAAAAATCCTTCCTTGCAGTGGCCAATAGATTAACTTCGACACTACCATCGATGAGCGTGTTGTTTAACCGATTTTAATTTATCCAGAAAACCCATGTTGTCCTCACAGAAAGCAGATTTGCATAATTCTCAAACAACCAAAGTAGAAGGTTTTCTATAATAAATATTCCAAAACTAATCAACATTTAATGCTTTAACCTTAGGATCCATCAATCGGAACCAAACCGGTGGAAGCAATGCTAGAATGACCATAGCCCCATATCCATAGGGAAGTTGAGGTGCATTTTAACGATGATGCAATAGTTGATACGATCTTCGGGCATAGAGATGATGGTCCGAATGCCGCTGCAATCGAAACAGTAGCCAATTCGTCAGTAAAGCTGGAGAGCTCAAGGAATGAGTTTCTGTCACTGGTTCGTAACGACCATTGGGTAGCTGTTTACGCTGCAGTCCGTAGTGCTCGATATAGTTGACGATCTCCAGCAGTACAATCGCAACCAGGCTCTGGCATAGAAAACCCAAAGCCCCCCAAGGCCCGTAGTGTGAAGTGATCACGAACAGCATACACAAAGAGAGTAAAGACCAGCCTAGTAGTTCGTTCCGCATGTGCCAAAAAGGGAGTCCTAACTTCTGCAGTCTTTCTGATTCAAGTTTCTAGGCGCTTTGGAAATTGCTAGTTATTGCGTGGGGAATTTGCTGATAGACACTGACTCCCATTGGGGCCGAGGAGGCATCTAATGGGGTCGCAACATACCGATGATGTCCTCGCACATGTTCGATTTTGAAGCTTCCATTGCACACTGGCCAGTAGAATTCCACCACAGGCTTGCTCAAATCTAGATTTGTGGTGCACAAGTTCATGACCGACCGTAATGCCAACGGTGCTCAACACCACACCCATTGAAAGTATCCAGCCCAGACTACCATTCACAAAAACACCCACACCCCAGAAAATCAGAGCCAACTGCAATGGCGCAACTACGACCAGTAGTGAGCTATCACAAGGATCTTCTCCCAGAGAAAAAATTACGTCACCTTCAAAATTGTTCAGATCGTTGGCCATCCAGCGACCTACAAAGGGGAACATCCCGAAGATGATCACCAAAGGCAACCAAGCGAAGATTCCCGAGTCAGTTGTTTCCATACGATACCAGGCACCAATGGGCAGTGCCAATGGTAGAAACCCCTGCAGAAACCCATAGCGTTTGCAGTACATCCAATTTGGGGAATTCGTCAATTTAGACATTCAACCTCGATTGGTTTAGGGGGAGAGTCTATGTAATTTCCTTTTGACTCCCTTTCCGGTCAAGGGTATGCATCGGTAACAAATTTGAATCATCATGGCAGGAATTCACTGCGGCTTCAATCGCCACCATCGGAAGGGGGACGTGCCGAACCAACTCGAATCACCCCCTGCCTCTGTTGTCTCGTGCTATTTTTTGTTCACAATCAATATGCACAGCTCTCAACTCGATGGAGAATTCAACCATGTACCTACCGTTTTACGCTAGTTCCAAAGCCCTCCTATCAATCTTAGTAGTCTTGCTCATTGGTACTACCCTCTATGCCGTGGATTCAAAAGATCTGAAAAAGCTGAAGGAGGGGGAATGCCAAGGCTGCGATCTTAAATTTGCCCAACTTCAAGGACGTGAATTACTAGGCGTGAATCTATTTGAAGCTAATCTTCAGAAAGCGAACCTTGTTGGAAGCAAATTAGCTGGAGCCCGACTTCTCTCGGCAAATCTAGTAGATGCAAAGCTGCGAGAAGCTTCACTGATTCACGCTCAGCTTGTCGGTGCAGATTTAGAGGGGGCTGACTTGGATAGGGCAGACCTGTTTGAGGCCAATCTTGAAATTGCTAATCTGCAGTGGGCTAACCTTGCAGGAGCCTCGTTGGAAAACGCTAATTTGGGTTTAGCCAATCTCTACAAGGCCAATCTTCAGGGAGCTGACCTACGTGGAGCAAATCTAACTGGAGCAATGCTTGGTGAAGCAAACCTCAGCAACGCCAATTTGGAGGGCGCTCACCTGATTGTAGTCAACCTAAGTCGTGCAAACCTAAAGGGGGCAAATCTCAAAGGTGCTAAGCTCCATGAGGCAATCCTCAGTGGGGCGGATCTGACCGATGCAGAAATGGCTGGTGCCCAGATCTGTGGAACTCGGATGCCAGCCGGGAATATGATTCACAAGGATTGTTGACTAGAGAAGACGGTGACCGCTTTTGAAAGTGTCAAAAACGATCAGCAGAAAGGGAAGGACTGAGGTAGATTGTGCAACTCTAGTGATGTTTCTTGTGCTTATGGATTTCAATCAGTTTTTCAACTCCATGCTCATGGAACAGAGCACCACGAAAATCCACATTGATGATGTAGTGATCGTTTGATGTGTGATGGGAGCGCACCACTAATGCATGAATAGGTGAGCAGGCGACTAACTCCTCTGCATTGGCCTCTGAGGGAATGTAAAAAGTCATGCTGATTTTCGCATGAGGACTGCAGTGGCTATTCGCAACCATCTTGCATCCTCCCATGCTGATATCAAGAACCTTCACGACTCCATCATTCTCGTTGTACAGGAGTGTTGCAGGTAGCACGACCGGATAGCGTTTGTGATGCCTTCGACAGTCACCTCGATAGTGCTTGCTATCAACAAATCTCACTTCATGGTTTTGCATCTTTTTTTCTCTGACTATAGCTGTTTAATGGAGGCTTATCGTACTGATTGAATTTGCAATGTTTTGGGTCTTTTCTTCAATTTCTGTTGAAGAGGTTGCCTTACAATCCCATGATTGTTGGAGTTAAATTATTATTTTTAACAATCTTGACAAGATAACAAATATTTTTGCCATTGAATCAATAACTGAGTCAAGTAAATTCGCTCCCTTTGAGTTCCCACAAGATCAATTTTGATCAGGAATTCTGAGCAATACTTACTTCCATAGAACAGAAATCCACTACCACAAATACTGGGGCAAACAAAACGGTTAGCAATCTAGTTCAAGAGGTGGGATCATCATGACTACCAGCTCGGAGTCGCGATAAATCTGTGGCAGGAACCAAGGTCTGATGAGCGAAGGCCTCCAACTGTTCAAGAAATTGCTTAGACACACGCACACAGTATTGGGGATTTTTTGTCTCGATAGAAACCATGTCCGAGTTAGAACGCGTAATCCTCACATCCACTGTCTTCCCAAATTCCATTGAAACCTGATCAATCTCTACGCTAGGCCAAGCGTCCTCATGTACGAACAGGGACTGTTCCTCCCACTGAATTTGCAGCGGATGCTGAATCTGTCGAGCAGTTCGTGCTGCAAATGCTAGAAAGCAGGGTAGACCCGTCATAGACTCAATTACCAGGCAGGAAGCCCCCAATCCTTCAGGCAATTGTGCAAAATCCATCAATGCTAGTCCACAGCGCAACGGACAGTGCGGGTGACTGTTACCTTTCCAACGTAGAGCAGCTGGTCTTGGAGCTTGCAGGTCATTCGACTGCATCAAGCTCAACATAAAATCTCCACCGGGCAAACCAAACTTGCTCAACCAAGCAGCTGCCCAGCCAATTTCCTCCGCATCACTCCAGCTATAACCAGCACCCCGAGCAGCCTTAACTACCAGTTGCTGGAGTTCAGACTGAGAAAACCAAAGGTGACTAGAAGTACAAAAATCCTCCGAGACTTGCTGATTCTCAGGAGACATCTGTATTGTTCAATTCATCTGGGTAAGGTTCCCCTTGAAACAAGCTGATTCGCACCCAGCGATCAGAACGAGGATCAAATCGAGTTGCTCCAAAAAAAGCTAGTTTGCTACGTAAGAGGTCGATGGGCAGCATCTCAGCAGAAATGAGATTTTCCTGAATTTCAGCAAAAGGATAGTGGGCAGAAAGTTGAACCCGACGGACAATGGAACGAAACTCAGGACGCACCAACAATAGGTGAGCCACTGGAGTCCTGTCAGACCATTTTTTAAGCACATCGCAGAGTTCAGCTACCTGGCGGCTAATGTCCAGAGGTTGTTCAAGTTCGGCACCAGGTTCACAGTGCCGTTCGCCAAGGCGAGGTTCCAGCTTTTCTTCTGACACATACCAAAAGCGGGCGCATTGTTCTGGTTGTTGATAATCCATCCCTAACGCCCAGGCAAAGTGACTATGCAAATGTTTTCTCAACTCACCAATCGATTGACAACCATCGACCTTGAAAGTCACTTCTTCGTCTGTGGCCATCTGATCTCCTAAATCATCAACCAACTCCCAATGTGGCTCCAAGAGCAAGGCCAGCAGTGCCTCTTGTGCTTCCATCGGCAGTTCAAGTTCACCCCATTGCCAGAGTGCGTCCCATGGGTAGACTTGCGCTACATCCCACCCTTCATGAACAAATATCTGCAGCTTCCTCAAGCCTTCTCGTAGTTCTTTCAACTTGGCTACCTGAAGTGGATGTTCACTATGCCACTGCACCACATTTTCCTGTGCTGCCCTGAACGCTTCAAAAAATTGATCAATTGTTTCTGAAGTTAGCTTGGGTTGGGAGCGTACCCGAGCAAGCGCCTCTTCACGAGCTGCAAACCAATGATGAATCAGCACCGGATGACGTACTAGGAACGGAGCCATGCCCAAGCCAGTCGAGTTGCCCACTCCCAACAACCTTCGTAATGCAGGATCAAGCTTCACAGCTTGCATTCCTCCTTGCTCTGCTGCCAAATGCTCGACAAGATCTACCGTGAACGCTCGGGTCAGCCAGACAGAGAGCATTTCTGCTTGAAAAGGTGCTTGCATCTCTGGTCGACCTACCAAATTACCCCGATCGGCTGCACCAAACTTACCAGTCCCATAAACCGCCGTAGTACGCATCAGGTAACCCGTCTGCTCCAGACGACCACGCTCGGGCTGACGTCCCTGAGCTAACTCTTTCACCACATACTCAAAGAGTCGTACAGAACGATTAGCCCGACTCAGCGATAGCTCCTTTGCTGAAATACGTCCTGCTTCTTGAAGAGGAACATTGCGTTCTAACCGTTCGATATCAGCAGTGCTGGGAGTGCCATCAAATAGAGTGAACGTGGCATCCCAAGCAGTTGCAATCACCCTATCTGAGCGCATCTCTTCTGGAAGATTATGAGCGAAGGCTACCAAGCTGTAACAGCGTTCAGGGCCTTGCACCCGGTAAACGGCGTGACCAACCCCTTCATGATTGATCTGCCAGACTGGACGGTCAAAGCTCCAATTTTCTTTCTTCAAACGTCGCAGCAATTGACGCAGAAAGGAGAGACGTGTTGGGTGACTACAGCCCATTCGTGTAAGGCGCATCACCTGTCCGGGAGAGCGATAGAACCTTGCTGGAACTGGTTGCTCGATTGGCTTCACGTGACATCCTCCGTTCTTGTAGAGAAGCTCTCCGCAAAAAACCTTGCCCAGTTGTTCCCTAAAATGCCGACGATCTCCTCCTCTGCAAAGCCTACCTCCCGCAAGCCCTCTGCCAAGCTGCCAAAAGTGCGGTTGTCTGGATACCATTCTGGCATCGGTGGGAACCCAGGGGCCTTTGCGCTTCCTTCTCCGTAGTCCAAGGATTTAGTCCAGCGTCCGTTGCGCATCCACTCCACAATCACGTCCGGTTGATCCTGACAGAGGTCCGAGCCTATCCCTATCTGGGTCACTTCCATCAACTCAGCGGTCTTGGCCACCATCTCGCAGAAGGATCTTCTAGTACAGTTAGTCCCTTCTTTCAAATGATGTGGATAAAGTGAGAAACCAAGCATCCCACCGGATTCACCGAGAGTACGTAATACCTGATCGGACTTGTTACGCAGTGCCGGATGCCAAAAGGTTGGGTTAGCGTGCGTAATGGCGATTGGTCGGCTTGAAAGTTCAATTGCCTCCAGAGTTGAGCGGTCCGCAGAGTGACTCATGTCGATCACCAGACCCACCCGGTTCATTTCCTTGATCACTTCGCGTCCCATCCGCGTCAAACCAGGATCTTCCTGCTCATAGCAACCGGTCGCCAGCAGTGACTGGTTATTGTAACTAAGCTGCATGAAGCGCAGACCTAAGCGATGAAGAATCTCCACCAGACCGATGTCGTCTTCCATGCAACTTGGATTCTGTGATCCAAAAAAGATCGCCGTTCGATTACTCTGTTGGGCTTTCTCCAAGTCACTGGCGTCAAATCCCTGGAAAATCAAATTTGGGTAGCGCTCAAACCATCGATTCCACGCTTCCATCACCAGCACGGTTTCCCGAAAGTTTTCGTGGTAGGTGATCGTCACGTGGATTCCATCTAGCCGGCCTTCGTGGAGTTGACGAAAGATCTTCTCGGACCAGTTGGCGTACTGCAGGGCATCAATTCGAAAGTTCATACGTACCTTTTCTTATCGGCTGCGATCAGGGTGTCTTGTCGACAATGCGCAGGTGTAACAGGAATTTTCCTCAAATACCACCCCTTGTCCCAATCTGTATAGATTCGTTTCAACAGTTTATTGATTGGAATCCATTGACGGTTATGCGCTCCTCAGTCATCATCATGAAAAATAAACCAAACTCATTTGAAAGACTCGCAAGATTCAAAGAGAAGGAGGTGCGCTAATGGTTGTCACCAAAAGTTGGCAACACAGAATTTGCCCAATGATCCTAAGTTGCTTTGGCATCATCAGTGTCAGTCTGGGAGCTTGCCAGAGCAGCTTCCTTCAACAACCCCTAACTCTGGATCAAGACGATCTCGTGAAGTTGATGGAGAACAAGGACTGCCCAGGCTGTAATCTTGTTGGCGCCGATCTTAGTGGAATGAGTCTCGAAGGAAGTGACCTCAGTTTTTCCAATCTCCAAGGGGCTAGATTGCGAGGCACCGACCTACGCCGAGCACGACTGCGTGGAGCCAAGTTAACCGAGGCGGATTTCAGTGGGGCAGACCTATTGGACGCCAACTTGGAAGAAACAGATTTGGAGGGTGCTCAGCTGACCGGAGCCAATCTGCGTGGTGTAGAACTGTGGAACTCGAACCTTAGAAGCGCCAAGCTTCGAGGCGCTTCTCTGGAGGAAGCAAGCTTGCGGGATACTCGCATGGAAGGAGCCGATCTCAGCGGAGCCGTCTTGTTTGAAGCCAATTTGGAAGAAGCCAATTTGACCGGGGTGAACCTCAACGCAGCCGACCTGCGTGGAGTCAAGATGCGGCGTACCAACCTGACCAACGTCAAGATGGAAGGAACCGATCTGAACTACGCAAAGCTCTGCGGAACGATTCTACCAAATGGCGAGATAACTGTTCGGGATTGCTGAAAAGAAAAGAAAATCTGATGAAATTGGGGAAAATCTTTTTGAAGACTCTCCCCGGGGGCAACACCAAAATCTCTCTTGCCTAGAGAAATCAGCGAGTTGGGCAACTATGGAAGGTCCATGCAATTAGCGTAGTACGTCGTCGTTGCGGGCCAATCACTGAAGACTCCGATCACTCCAACCTGCTGCGCAAGCACGTCTAAAACCTTCATCACATCCCCATCACTGTTGATCGCTTCCTTCACCGTTTGATAGTACCAACCACCACCTCCAGTTAACGGTCCGGAGCGCTCCAGCGTCCAGGTGATCAAATCAATTCCTACCTGCTGGGCTTGACGTGCATAGGCTGAGGGCACAATTTCTCCACCTTCAAGATCAAGCAAAGCATAAATTGGTGGTGCCAGAATACGTACCCCCTGCTCTGCCAACTCCTCCATATCTTCCAGCGACGAGCGAAAGCTGGGACGATAAGTCCGACCATCTAGATAGATCGCCTGCTTGCCAAACTCTGGTTCCTGCTCAATCCAGTAAAGGACATCATCCAGACTGAAGGACTGAGGATACACATCACTAGGTGCGACCCCAGCAGCTTTGTATTCCTCAATCAGCTTTTGGGCATAATCCTGCTGGCTGAACTCACCTTCGTAGGGCATCTCCTCCTTGGCTGACTTCAACTCGGGAGTGAACTTCACACCAAGTTCCTTGAACAACGCGATACTCTCTGCGTGGGTCATCAAGGTACCACGTGTAGCGTAGAGGTCTGTACGCCAATTCGCAGTACCTCCCATGTATTCTTCAGGAGTTGTAGCAAATGGATTGGCTGCATCCATCTTTCCTTGCAACCGCTTAAATTCAGCCAAGCTTAGATCTGATGTACGGCACTCTACCTTGGCTTTCTTACCGCTGGCTGGATCTCCCGGTTCGAAAGGTACTGCACACTTGGCCGCCAGATCAGAATGGGCCAAGATGTCAGTGGTCGTATGCAAATCTGCTTGTGAATGCCGACAGACCAACTGGCGATCTTTGGTGAAGGTCACGTCACATTCGATGACACCAGCGCCCATCCGTGCTGCTGCCAAGTAGGATTCACGCGTGTGCTCGGGAAACTGCAAAGCAGCTCCCCGATGGCCAATGGAGAACGCTCGCTTGCTAACAGGTGTTCCTGAGCATTGACTCAATTTCTCTTTCAATGGGCCCTTGTCCATATCCTCCACCAAGAAGAAAGGGCGGGGCCCAAGGTGAATCGACTCAACTGCCAGCAACTCGACTGCGCCGAAACAGATCAAACAACACATAATCAACTTTAGTCCTTGTTTCATAGGAAACTCCTCAGTAGACCGGAAAGAGAACGCAATATTCTTGGAAGTTAATCAGGGTAAGCGTAAATAGCCAAATTCACAAATTTCTGACGAATCCTGCTGCTCAATTTCTATCAGAGCAATTGTGAAGCTTTTTCAGCTATCAATCTTGTTACAAAGATGAGCTTACTGAATATCGTAGGTTTATTCATTTCGTTTGTGTTGACGAACAGCATCTCAGCATGCTGGACAACAAAACCATAGTAGGATATCAAAGACTTCTATTGGCGAGTTTTTCTCGATCGTTGTTCACTACACGAATGGAGTGGGTGTAGGTTTGACATGTCAAAATCAACTCCTGATGAAGCAATCCATCCAACTAGAGACGAACTATGAGACACAGAGGAGATCGCAGGCTTACTTCTATCATTGTCGCCATTGAAAGAAGAAAAGCCGCAAGGCGTGATCTGGGGATTCTAAGACGAACGATTGAGGATCGTCGCAAGCTGGAGATGAAGGTGGAGGAAGAAAGAAGACTGGCTGCACGTAGAGCAGAAGAAATTGAGAAACTAAAGAGAGATAATCCTGAGATTAATTTACCATTGGAGAGTTGAGATTGCCATCCGTTACGATCAGCGTGCCTGTGATTTTCCAGAGGATTTCCCCAGGGTAGCCCCTGTCATTTCGCTAAATTAGTGACAGGCCCTAGAGCTTTTAAAACAACAGGAAATAGTACTTTTCGCTCGTACCATGAAGAAGACAAATCAGACTGGCTAAGGAAGGAGGAAGTCAGCACTCCACGATGTTGACAGCGAGACCACCACGGGCGGTCTCCTTGTACTTGGAATCCATGTCCCGACCAGTTTGCCACATGGTACGGATGACCTTGTCCAGCGAGACATGATGTTGCCCATCGGTTCTTAGTGACAGTTGTGCGGCATTGATCGCCTTGTTCGCAGCTATGGCGTTACGTTCGATGCAGGGAATCTGAACCAGCCCACCGATTGGATCACAGGTCAATCCGAGGTTGTGTTCCATTGCGATCTCTGCGGCATTTTCTACTTGGGCCGGTGTTCCTCCCAGGCATTCAGCCAAGGCACCAGCTGCCATCGAACAGGCACTGCCGACTTCTCCTTGACACCCCACTGCAGCTCCAGAAATCGAAGCATTCTCCTTGTAGAGCATGCCGATGCCTGCTGCGGTTAACAGAAAACGGACTACCTGCTCCTCGCTGTAGTAACTGGTGAAGCGCATCAGGTAGTGCAGTACTGCCGGGATGATGCCTGCCGCTCCATTTGTCGGTGCTGTCACCACCCGTCCTCCCGCAGCATTTTCCTCATTAACGGCCAACGCAAACAAGTTGACCCAGACCATCAGGTTTGTGGGATCATCTTCCTGCTGTAATTTGCGATGAAGACTCGGAGCACGACGTGTCACCTTCAACCCACCAGGTAGTACACCCTCATTGACACAGCCCAATCGTACGCATTCCTGCATCAACTCCCAGATTTCCAAGAGACGTCGGTAAATATCTTCTGTTGAATGCCAGACCTGCTCATTAGCTAGAACGATTTGGCTGATCGAACATTGCTGCTGCCGGCAGATTTCGAGCAATTCGGAAGCTTTCTTAAAAGGAAAAGGTAGCTCCATTCGGTCCTCCACAACCGCCAAGGTGTCCCCTTTCCCTTCGAGGACAAAGCCTCCACCAATCGAATAATAGGTCTTTTCTACAAGCAATTGTCCGTCCTCATCCCAGGCTTGGAAACGCAGACCATTTTCGTGGAGAGGTAGATTCTGCTGCCGATGAAAGATCAGGTCCTGCTTTTTATGAAAAGAGATCGGATGCTGTTGATTCAGGCGGAGTAACTGCTGTTCCTCGATTTGCCGGAGACGGGAGAGGATGTTAGCAATTTCTACAGTTTCAGGCTGCTCTCCTTCTAGTCCAAGAAGAACAGCCTTGTCACTGCCATGCCCCCTCCCAGTGAGTCCAAGAGAGCCGTAGAGGTCGATTTGTATTCGGTTGACTTTTGGGAGAGGCAAGTGCTGGAGGAATAGGCCTGCAGCCTTCATTGGGCCTACGGTATGGGAGCTGGAAGGACCAATCCCAATTTTGAAGAGATCAAAGACGCTGATGGCCATAAAGGGATCCATTAGTAGCTGGCCTGTACGTTTCCTTTAGCCCAAAGGCTTGTGGACCAAACTGGTTTAGTGCTTTAGGGCTGCTCATGATATCAGGGACCGTGATTGCCATTACTTTTACACGCTGTCCAAAACGCAGGGTTTCATTCGTGATCGGCACAGAAGTCTCTGCATCAAGAATTGCGATAATATCTGGAACAATAGCTAACAATTCACCATCACAACTGGCTATCAAATTTTCGTTCTGAAATTCCAACTGGCATTCCCCTAGGTGAGGTCCTAGTCCTTCGATACGAATCGTACCCCACATAAAACCAGCACGAGTTTCTCGCCGGACATCAACAACTTTTCCAGAAAAAATCACACGTCCACCCTTATAAGAACTCTTTTCAAAAAGATGACGCAGCAATTCCTCAAAAGGATCTTGGCGTTGAACTCTGGCATTGTGAATGATCTGTCCCAATGCCAGAGCCAAGCTGAGTGTATTGGGGACAGATGCTCTGCGAACCTCATGACCCCGCATTGGGTAATTTGAGAAATAGGCTGTGCCTCCGAAGCGAATGGTAATGCCCCTGGCAATGTTTTCCATCCGAGAGTGGCTGTCAGTAGAGATGACTGCAAAATCCCCTTGCTCGTTAGCAATTGTCATGGGAGTTCCAGCTACACCTTCAATAGCAAAGGTTTCCATCTGGAGTTCTGGGAAAGCACGCCCCTGCCCATCTGCATCAATAATTGGTACTCCACAGCGCGCGCCCACAAACAGTGGAATGGTCGAGTTGATACCTCCTACTTCCGTTGGCATTGTCCCCCAGGCCCGTTCTCCCAAGTATTCCTGCAATTGACCAAAAGCAGTCAGCACCTCCTCGCCAGATGGGATTTTTTCAAGCAGAACCGTTGGAGCTCCCATCATTGCCGTTGGTAGAATCAGGGCGTCATCGGGTACGTCTTGAGGATCAACGATTTTAATCCTACGCCCGGCAGCAAGCTCACGTTTGACCATTAATCCTCCGAGATAAGGATCACCACCTCCTCCAGCTCCTAGCAATGCCGCACCCATACAAAGATCTTCTACCTGATTGATTTGAAGTTCCATCTTTTATTGCCCTTAGCTGATGTTGAGAATCTACTTCAAAGAGGGAGATCACCCACCACCTTGATTCGAACTCGAGTTGGATTGTCGGGCAGGTAACTAATGGGAACTAAGTCGACCTCAACAATCTCCAAGCTTTCTGGATTTGCACCTGCATCAATTGCCCGCTGTTTTGCCAGTTGTTGGGCCTCCCCCAGAATCTCACTGCGATTAGACTCTGTCAGAGTGACAATCTGCTCAATCTGTCCCGAAACCTGAGCAATTGCAGCCCCTATTGCGTTGGCTACTTGTGCATAAGGAGGTTGCAATACTTCAGATACTGCTTGAACTGGCCAATCAATCAGCAGGCCTCCTCCCCCCACCACGATCAGGGGAAGATCTTTGGGATCGGTCTTCATTCTTTCCACTGCACGATCCAGCATATGCTGCATGGTCTTGCGAGCTTGTTCAATGACTTCCCGAGGTAGTCCTCTAAGAAGTTCATTATCACCCAGTTTGGCCCAACCGCCAGCTACCGCAATATCAGATGCTGTCAATTGATCTCCACCAAAACAGAATGCTTGTTCGTTCAATAAGTAACCGACTGATTCCGGCCCAACGCAGTGACCGTCTTGCGTGACCAGTGAACCTCCACCAAGACCAATAGCCAGCACATCTGGCATGCGAAAATTGGTTTTTACACCACCCACATCAACCAAGTGTGTTGATTGTCGTGGAAAGCCATTGCGTAACATCCCGATATCCGTTGTAGTTCCACCAATATCCGCAACCATTGCGTCTTGAACTCCGGCTAGGTACGCAGCACCTCTCAGCGAATTTGTTGGTCCCGAAGCAAAGGTCAGTACCGGAAAACGAGCCACATCATCTGCCGGCATCAAGGTTCCATCGTTCTGACTGATGAAGAAAGGCACTTTCAAACGTAGAGTCTGCAGAGCTTGATGAAATGCACCCACTACACGTTGAGCTAATTCAACCAGAGAAGCATTAATGATCGTCGAATTTTCTCTTGTCAATAGACCGTACTGACCCACCTCGCTGGAGAGAGAAACACTCACTCCTGGCATCTCCTGCCTCAGGATTGCAGCAGCCTGCTGCTCCATTTCATCGTTGATAGGTGAAAAAACGCTGGTAACGGCCAGGGTCTTTATCCCCTGTTGATACAGAATTTTACCTGCCCGACGAAGAGCATTTTTGTCAAGAGGAGAGATCGGCCTACCATCAAATTCAAATCCACCCGCAATCAGGTGCTGGTGATCTCCCATCAATTCGGATAGATCATCTGGCCAGTCAGAGAGAGGAGGGACTGCAGTAGCTGCCGGCAAACACAAGCGGATGATTCCCACAGGCAACAGCCCCTTGCGCTGAATCACTGCATTGGTGAACTGGGTTGTGCCAATCATGACTCCATCAATCTGATTCGTTTTCAAACCACATTTCTGCAGAGTACTGGAAATAGCTTCTACCACCCCAGTAAAGACATCTTCAGTTGTTGGCGTTTTATGCCAACCCAAAACCCCTTCGTTATCCAGAATCACAACATCTGTATTGGTGCCACCAACATCTACACCTATTTTCATCTACTGCTCTTTCAAATCGTTTGGGACATCCGTAATTTCTAATACTTATCAAGGAAGCACTACTGTACTCTGGGGATTCCAATAGAGTTTTACGCGCTGACCAAGTTCTATCAGGGCTATCTCAGGCCTGTTCGGCTGTTCGACATTCAGCCGCTGGCCTCCCAAATCGATGGTGTATCGTTTTAGAGCCCCCAAGTACACCATATCGATCACGGTACCCTCCAATTTCACGGATTCTTCTCGCTGAAGGGGTTCCAGACGAATCATTTCTGGGCGGAGCAACAATCCAACAGTTTGACCGATCTGTAGATTTGATTCTGGGATCTGGTTCGCTAGAGTATGCCGTCCAAGAAGTTCCAAAACACATTCACTGGCTTTCACCTCAATAACATTGGCTTGGAGAATATTTGACTCACCGATGAATTCACCAATGAAGCGAGAGCGAGGAAATTCATAGATTTCTTGCGGAGTGCCCACTTGCAAAAGACGGCCTTGGTTCATGACTCCAATTCGATCCGCCATGGTGAGTGCCTCACCCTGATCATGTGTCACATAGACCGTGGTGATGCCAACCTGCTGCTGGATCTGCTTGATCCACAGTTTCATCTCCTCCCGTAATTTCTTATCCAGAGCACTCAAAGGTTCATCCAATAGCAAAATTCTGGGCTCGATCACCAACACTCGAGCCAGAGCCACTCGTTGTTTTTCTCCGCCAGAGAGATCTATTTCGTAACGCTTCTCAAATCCTTGCAACCCGACTTGTTCTAAAGCAGCGAGAACCCTTTCTCGAATCAATTCTTTAGGTAATTTGCGTTCCACCAAGCCAAAAGCGATATTGTCGTAGACTGAAAGGTGTGGAAAGATCGCATAATTTTGAAAGACAATCCCGATATCACGAGCTTCAGGCGCTAGGTGTGTGATGTCCTGACCCTGCACTTGGATCCTGCCAGCCGTAGGATCAATAAATCCTGCGAGCATTCTCAGAGTAGTAGACTTACCACATCCACTGGGACCTAGTAGCGCAAAGAATTCACCTTGGCCAATCTCCAGACTCAAAGGCTGTACTGCAACTGTTTTTTCAAAAGTTTTGGTCAGTTCTTCAATGATTACAAATGACATGAATTGGATCGTTTGAAAGCAGAGGAGGCCTACACTCCTCTGCCAAAATACCTATTTAAGAGAGGGGACCGAGAGTAATTGCAAACCTAGAATGTAGAGTTTCAGAGACCAAATATTTCGTTGGTTCTGTCAGTAATCTCCATCTTGTTGGCAACAAAGAAATCCCAGTCTGGTACCCAGAAATTTGATGCAGCATCTGCACTGTTCCGAGTGCCGTTGGCAGCCAGATACTCGGTTATACCTGCTTCACGATTGGTTGGTCTCCAGAGAAACTCATCCCCAAAGGCTTCTAGGAAGCTCGGATTCAAGGTCCGGTTGAGCAAGGCAAAGGCTAAACGCTTTTGCATTGGATCTGAGTACCGGCTGATGGTTTTGGTTTGGGTCAAAATGGGATGGCTATCCCATTCCCAAACGTCCACAGGCACCCCTTTGCGTTTGAGCGAGAGTGCTTCTCCTTGAATATGTACAGCCATATCCACCTCGTTACGCTCCATCATGGTGAGCATATTGAAGGTGAATTCACTAATCTTCATCGGCATCGCGTCCTTGATCGCCTTGAAGGCTGCTTCCAGATCGTACTGATCCTTACCCCACTCCTTTGCACAAGCCATAAACCAGCAATGGTATAGACCATTGGCAGCATTATAGGTGCCTCTCCGGTTTGCATACTTTGAATCCCAAAATGAACGAAAAGAAGTGGGCTTGTCGGCATTATCCGTACGGTAGGCATACACGTAAGGCTGATAGGCCCAGGTGATACCAGCCCCACTACTGAAGGCAAAGTCCCAACACTTGTTGGCATTCGGGACATTTGCTAGAATTTCATCCACATTCAGGAAGTAGTCTCCTGCCTGCTTTGTTTGTGTCAGGTTGGGAAGATTCCAGTTACAGATATCGAAGACTGGGTTTCGTGCTCCACTGGTCGCAAATTTAGGAAACCATGGAAATGAAGAATCCCAATTGATTTTACAATTGAAATCTTTTTCAAATTGGTTTGTCAGGTTGGCCCTAACAAATTCTTCCCATCCACCACCCCATTCCCCAATGTTCAACACAGCACCACCCGCGTCAAACACTTCACCCGAGTATCGGACATCTTGGGAGAAGGCGTGATTAATGTTGAAGATACTGGGAGCAGCCAAGCCTGCAGCAAGGCCTACTCCTAATTTGAGAGCCTGACGTCGACCTAGCTTGCCTGCTATAAAGTTTTGCTGAGATGACATACGTACCTCCGTAGCATTTGATTAAACCGCATGACCAAACAAGCGGCCTCATTCCTTGAGGTGCAACCGTAGAAAAGGCATCCAGGTTACATCAAGGGGAAATTTCCACCGGTTTTAAGCCCGGTGGAGTAACTTGCGCAAGTTTACGAGTCGATTGGTCAACAAGACTGCTGCAGTCACTAGGCAGATCGCAAAGATGCCTGCTGCTGCCGCGTCCGGCTCAAACTTGTAGCGCAAAGAATTGTACATCGCGATAGGTAGTGGCTCACTGTTGGGTGCAGAAAGAAACAGAGAGACCTCAAATTGACCAAAGCTGACAATGAAGGCGAATACAGAACCCGCCTGAATGGCAGGAGCAATAATGGGTAAAGTGACTTTGAAAAAAGCTCTTACTGGAGAAGCACCGAGAGAACGAGCTGCCTCTTCTAAGGAAAGATCATAAGCAGCGAGAGCGGCACCAACAGTTCCAATTACATAAGGAGTTGAGTAAAGAATGTGCCCCACCCAGAGCCCCCAGATTGTTCTTACAAGTGGGAATTCTGTTGAGATGAAGAAAGCATAGATAGAAAATCCAACCACCACTCCTGGCAAGACGACTGGAGAGAGAAAAAAAGACTGAAGAACGCCTCGCCAGATTCTAGTCTGTCTGGACAAATAGAGAGCTGCCATGGTACCAAGAATCGTGGAGATGACCATCGTCATCAAAGCCAATCGAAAAGAGAAAAAGAAGGAACTGAGATACTTTTCTGATTGTAAGAAAGCAATGACCCATCGTAGGGAAAGACCCTTGGGAGGAAAAGAAAGAAAATCACCTGAATTCAAGCCCGCCAATACCACTATTACAATGGGTGCCAGCAGATAGGAAAATCCAAGGATTGCCAGAACAAGAATGAGCAGAGGGATTCGACGTTTTTTCATAGCTTAAGCTCCCCGAGCGGAAGAGCCAACCCGCAAGTAGACTGCGATGGAGGTCAAGCTAATCAGGAACAAAACCACACCTACCGCAGCTCCAAACTGGAACTGAGCCATCTGCATGACCTGTTGAAAAATATGGATCGGCAGTACACCTACTCGAAACCCACCCATCAGTGCAGGCACAATGTAAGAACTCACAGAAAGTGCAAATACCAGCAAAGTTCCTGCAAGAATTCCTGGCAAACTTGCCGGAAGAGTAACGCGGTAAAAGCACCGGAATCGATTTGCTCCTAAGCTTCGAGCTGCTTCTTCCAAACTGGGATCAATGCCTCGAAGAACTCCAACCAGTGTCAGGATCATGAACGGTAGTGCAAACTGCACCAAGCCAAATACCACCCCTAGAAAGTTGTACATCAGGGGCAATGGTTTACTGATAACCCCTAAACCCAGCAGCATTTGATTGACCAGACCATTGTCCCCAAGAATCACCATCATTCCGTAGAGGCGAATTACGATGTCAAGCTGCATGGCAATGAGCACAAGCAGTGTCAAGAATGTCACTCGACCCGGGTGCTCTGTTCTAGCAATTAGAAATGCGGTTGGATACGCAATCAACAACGACACAAAAGAGACGATACTTGCCAGCAAAAGGGAACGTCCTGCTGCTATCAGATAACTGGAGCGAGAGAAGAATCTTGTGTAATTTTTAAGAGTTAGCTCTGAGGAGAGTTCTACTGTCCCAACAGCGGGAGTATTCAGTGAAGAGAGAAACATCAGACCAACAGGAATGACAAAAAATAAAATGAAGAAGATAAGAAGAGGAGCCACCAGTATTCCGCGTCGAACCTGCCGGGAAGCCAGCAAATTGAGAAAACCAGATTTTTTCTCAGTAAGGGCAATCATATTTCGGTTGGGCCTAATCGAGCCCTCAACCGTGGCCAGTCCTCAAAACCAAGAATACCTTTGCGATCTGGTAGGGGATGCTCTGCACGATTTGTGTTTTGCTGCTGCTGAACAGCAAGAATAGCTTGCTTCACAGCGAAAGGGAGAGGATCAAATATCTGAACATCCAAACCTTTTTCAGAGAGGGCGACTTGGACTAGTGTTCCCAAACCTAGCATCCCCGTGCAGCCAAAAACAATTGCAGCTACGCCTTCTTCTTGCACCACTTGTTGGCAAGCTTGGGTAGTAGCCTTGAGGGTTTGCTCCTTATTTTTTTCGAGTTCTAAAACAGGGACATTAATTGCCTTAACTGAAGTCAGTGAATCAAGTAACCCATAGCTTCCAGCCAATTGCTCAAAAGCATGTTTTTGTCGATCCAGCACAGTCACAATAGCAAAACGACCCAAGTTACTGGCAGCTCTCATCGAGCTTTCTCCACAACCAATTACCTTGATATCGACTGCTTCTCGTGCTGCAGACAATGCAGGATCCAGCATGCAGTCAACGACAACAGCCTGCCATCCCTCTTCCTCTGCTTCCAAAGCTCGCTCTACGATTCCAGGTGCTGCTATCATTTCGTCGAGTGCAGACTCAACTGAAACTGGCCCTTGTCTGAGATAGACGCTGGAGAGTTCAGCAGATTCACACGACAGCGTTGCGAGAAACGTAGTGTCTCGAAAATCACTGGTAGTGATTGGTGTGATAATGCGTAGACGAACAGGATCCATAATAATTCTCCCGAGTTAAATATCATTACATTAGACTGCCAAAGGTTTTGAGCTTTCTCCACTACCCATCCGGGTAGATTCTTCAAAAAGTCAAATGCTCATCAAAATCAAAGGAACAGAGCACAGGCTTTGGGAACCCAACTGACACCTTAAATCAAACCATCTCCAATCTGGTTGCAATTCAGAAAAACAGGCCTACACTGTGGCTCTGCCAATCAAGTAAATGAAAATTAATCGTCTGTTTGGGATCAAATTTTCTACAAATACGAAGCGAACCCATTTTCCTAGTAGGTGAAGCCAATGATCGACACTCAAATCGAACATCAGGGTGGTTGGCGCTTAGTTATGCAAAACCAGTTAGACTGGTCTAACTCTATTCATCAGCCTGTTGATGTTAGCTTCATTCGCAACTATCCCCACACAGTGCTTGCCAAAGCTTTTCTACTAGCGAAATGGGGACAAACCCAAAACGCTCGCAACTACCTCGATAAATTTAAAAGCATTTGGGAAACCCAGAAACACCCAATAACAATTGCGATGGATCTGGCTTTGGTGGACGCACATACCTGTGTCTACGAAGATAAGGAACTGCAAGAAGCTGAATTGGTGGCTTTGTTGGACGTTCTACAGAGGCAGGCGAGCAGCGATCTCATTGGCCAGGCGCTGGTAGCCAACCACCTCAGTACATTTGCTCTTCATGCTGGGGAAATCGACAAAAGCCAGAAGTACGCACAACGAGCAATTCAACTCTACAGGCAGGGTTCTGCAGAATATGGATCCCTGCATATGTATGCTCATCTGGGTCAGATCCATATGTTGAGAGGAGACCTGACCGGGGCTGCGAAACAATATCTCTGTATGGAAGAATCAGCAAATTCCAACGGCACAGCCAGCGAATGCTATCTACAGGCGATCGGACGTGCTCTGCGAGCAGAGGTGGCCTACGAAATGAATGATTTGTGGGTCAGTTCGCAGTTGCTGCAACAGTCCCTCCCTATCGTAGAAGCCCATGATGCATGGTTAGATGTGCTTGTAGCTGCCTACAAAGTTAAAGTGCGCTTGGCATTTCTTGAAGGCGGTCTGCCCGCAGCGCTTTCACAGATTGTACATGCTAATGGTATCGCAGAGTTGCGAGGTATGCCCCGTTTGCAACGTATCATGCAGTTAGAAAAAATTCGTGCACTGACCCTAGGGGATGAACTCAAAGCAGCTGAATCAGAAGTGCAAAAAATTGATCCATACGCACTTGAAATTTTTGATGACACAAATGATCAGTTCGATTCGATTCAATGCTTGGGAATTGTGATTCTTTTGCGGTTTTGGATTCGTCAGGGGAGAGAGCGCAGATCTCTAAGTGTGATCAAACAATTGGAGGGCATCCTCGTTGTCAGTGGGAAGCTACTGATAGTCGCAAAATTAAGAGTACTCAAGGCACTAGCACACTGGCAGTTAGGAGAACAAAAACAGGCTAAATCTGCGATGATTCAAGGGTTGGCTTTACTTGGAGAACAGCCCTTCAGAAGGTTTGTACTGGATGAGGGAGAAACCGCACAAAGTCTTGTCCGTTTCATCCTTCAAGAAACTTCAGAAACTCTCCAATTTAGTAGGGTGACTCGAAAGCGTCTTCAAGAGTTGAGTTTCAACTGGTCACGAGGAGAACCTGCATTCGATCACAGTTCTTCAAGAACCAATCTACCGCTACACAAAACTTCTAAGTCTCAGCAGCAATGTTGTCTTGAGTTGCTTGAGCAAGGTTTCAGTAATCATGAGATCGCAAACACTATGGGGATCTCTATAAATACCGTGAAGTATCACCTAAAAAACCTCTATCGAATTATGGGAGTAAATAACCGTACTGCTGCTGTCAGATTACTATGCTCGGAGAACAATCAGGAAGCATTGCTAATTTGACAAGCCAGAAGCATGGAAATCTTGGATTCGTTTTCCTAATTACAAAACCTGACTCCCACCTCTTCGTCAATCAGTAGAAAATCACAGAAAGCAACGCAACAATCAGGACCAGAATGATGGCAATCAGGATCAGGTTGCGACGGCGAAAGGTTGCGTCATCCTCAACCGTCATGACGTCCTTGCGTGATTCTCCCTCCTTTGGAATTTCTACCGGAGGAGGAGCCATCGCTGGCATCTCTGCCTGACGTTTTTCTGCTTCCTGCAGGGCCTCCTTCATCCAATCGGGTCCTGTGAACGTCTCTTCTATCTCAGATTCAGAACTGTGGTCATTCTCTCTTCGGGGACCAACTCGGCGCTCTTCTGCTCTGCGATTCTCTTGTTGGCTGCGCCGGTCGGACAATTGTCGTCGATGATTACCGCTGCGCTTTTCTGGGTCAGAATTTTCCGCAGATTCTAGGGAATTGGGTGAGTCAGACATTCCTTACCTACAGTAGGCGTGATCAAAAGTGTTCACAAATATACTTAGAATGCAATTGTTTGTAAATATCATGTGACAAATTTTTGACCGACCCAGCTTTAACCAAATTTTTCGTCACTTATAGACTTCGAGTAATCCTTTGACAAATCGTCTTTGAAAGAAGATGACTACTAGCAAGGGTGGCAGTAGCGCCAGAATCGCGATTGCAAATCCCTGGTACCCACGTGCCGTCCGAATACCGAGCATCAGGGTAGTGAAGTTTTCACTGGTTGTGATCATCAGGGGCCAAAGGTACTGACTCCAACCTACCACAAACAAAATCAGCGCTAGAGCCGCAATTATCGTCTTGGACAGGGGCAACAGGATATCAACAAAGAAACGCCAGGGGCCAGAACCATCGAGTTTGGCGGCTTCCAGCAGCTCATCTGGAATAGACCGATAGAATTGACGGAAAAAGAAAGTCCCCGTAGCTGAAGAGATCATAGGGAGAATCAGGCCACTGTAGGAATCCAACATATTTAGGCGAGCTACAACCTGATAGGAAGGGATGATTCGAGCCTCCAAGGGAAATAGCAGAGTGATGAAAATCATCCAAAAGCAGAAACTACCGAAGGGGAACCGGAAGAAGACAATTGCATAGGCAGCAGTCATGGAGATGACCAGCGAGCCAACCATGAAGCCAAGCCCGAGAATAGTGCTATTGAGCAGCATTCCTGGCACAGTTACCTGTCGACGAAAGCCGCTCTCCTGCCACCACAAGGCGGCATAGTTTTCAAGAAACCTCTCACCAATCCACCACTGGATTCCTTCTTCTGCAAGGGTTCTGGAAGAATGGGTCGAGGTTGTGAATACTAACCAAATCGGTAGTACCAGCAGTAGTACTCCCACCAGCAAAATCAGGTGTCGTCCTGGCTGAAGTTGCTTGTAGCACCGGTGAATCAGTATTGCTGTAGAGCGAGCACTGCTCACTCTGTTATATCCTCTTCCAGGAAGGGTCGCTTTGAGCACCCAGTGAACTTAATACGCCCATCGGGCATCGTAGTATTGCAGATGCGGGCTCCTCCCAGAAAGGCTCCACGCAAATTGGCATCAGTGAAGTCTGCTCCGTCAAGATCTGAACCCCTTAGGTCCACCCACTCGAGATTGGTTCCTCGAAGATTGGCCCCAGCGAGATTGGCTCCGCGTAGGTCTGCTTCTGACAAAATACTCTCAGCCAAGTCAGCTCGCATCAAGTTAGCACCTTTGAGCTGAGCACCTTTCAAATCAACCCCACGTAGGTTAGCATGAGTCAAATCCCCATTGGGACATGCTGTGGATTTAGTAAGTTTTTTCAGGTCTTCTGCATTGGCCATGCTTTCCTTTGGGTTAGTTGGATGAAAGGCAGATTTTCCCTCAGGTAATCTGTGACTCGGGTCAGGTTGCCTTACTCAGGAACTTTGCTCTTCAGGAGGCTCCGGAATAGTCTCCCCATTGAGGATCAGAAAATGTTGCATTTCAGCATTCAGTGAAGCAGATACCGCACAGTATTTTTGGTGGCCCAAGCGAATAGCTCTCCAGACTCGGGGAGCGTCAATCTCTCCTTCAACATCAAAAGTCACCTTGATTTGGGTGAACTTGGTGGGTAATTCCTCACAACGTGCTCCCTCCGTACGGACGTGCAGTTTTTTGATCTGATCGAGGTAACGGTTGAGAATCATTGTCACGTCGATCCCAATACATCCGGCAACACCTGCCAGCAGTAACTCCATTGGAGTGAGGCCTTCTCCCCGACCACCGTACTTTTCTGTGGCATCCATTTCCAGTTTGAAGCCAGATGGACAGGTGGAGACAAATTTTCTTTGTTGCAGCCAAGCAGTATCGACTATCATCTCAATTCTCCGGTGCGTAAAACAATTTCAACAAATCTAGACTGATAATTTTGTAGGATTTTTGCTGCAAGTCCAGTGATCGCTGTAATCATAGAAAGATTTGATTCAATGTTGCTCCTTTTAGAGATCCTTTAGTAAGAACGGATGCAGATTACTCATCGGCGGATTCTCAACATCGCCATCCCAATCGTTCTAGCCAATATCACCGTACCATTACTGAGTTTGGTGGATACCGGAGTGGTCGGACAAATCGACTCTCCCGTCCCAATTGCAGCTGTTGGGATGGGAGGCTTGATCCTAAGTACAACTTACTGGTTTTTTGGTTTTTTGAGAATGGGCACCACGGGCCTGGCTTCCCAAGCCTTTGGCGCCCGAGACAGTGCCGAGGTGACCGCGATTCTGACCAGAGTACTGTTGCTTGGTGCAACCGGTGGGTTAGTGATTGTTGCTTTGCAGATTCCTCTGTTCTGGCTTGCCTTCCAGGTTTCTCCTGCCACAGAGGTGGTGGAGTCCCAGGCGCGATTGTACATGCAGATTCGGGTGCTCAGTGCTCCTGCTGCAGTGGCCCTCTATGGATTGAACGGCTGGTTGATTGCCCAAGAGCGTACCGGCTCAGTGTTGTTACTTCAACTCTGGATGAATGGACTCAACATCTTGTTGGATCTTTGGTTTGTGATGGGCCTAGGCTGGGGAGTGCAAGGTGTTGCCTGGGCCAGTTTTCTCTCCGAGATCAGTGGTTTACTACTAGGGTTGCTGCTTTGTAGAGACATCTGGCGGGGAAGGGACTGGTGTAATTGGTCAAGGGTTTTTGATCGACACCTAGTACTGCGCATGGTGAATGTTAATCGAGATATCCTGCTGCGCACCTTGATGCTGCAGTGCATCTTTGTTTCTTTCCTGTTTGTAGCTGCTGATTTCGGAGAGGTTGAGTTGGCTGCTACACATGTGCTGGAGCAGTTGCTGATGGTTACTGCTTTTGCCTTGGACGGGTTCGCCTTTGCTGCCGAGACCTTGGTTGGTCAGGCGATTGGTGCGCGCAGTCGGTTGGGGTTACGTCAGAGTATTTTGATGTCAAGTTACTGGGCCGTAGGAATCGCATTATTACTGACATTAGCGATTGCCTCGTTTGGGAATTGGACGATCGAGTTACTCAGCAAGTCTGAGGAAGTAAGGCAGACCGCAATCAAATACCTTCCGTTTCTCTTGCTCATGCCGATTTTTGGGGTGGGATCCTGGATGCTAGATGGGATCTTCATTGGTGCGACACAAACCAGAGACATGCGCAATATGATGGCTATCAGCCTACTGATCTATGGAATAGCTTTGATCTTTTTGGTACCGATCTTCGACTTGTTTGGACTGTGGACAGCCTTGCTGATATCCCTGATCGCCCGTGGTGTAACCTTGGGGTTGTGCTATCCTAATTTAGAAAAACAATTGTTAGCCGAAGACTGAACAATTTTGTTGATTTCAGTGAGACCCAAGTGATACTGCAACACCGCAGCGCCAAAGCCAAATCGGTCGTATCTCATCTGGATTCCAGCTGATCCAGCACTGACCTAGGATTTGAAGTGTGTCAACCTAGGAAATGCTTTTCTGCTTGAGGAGATCT
>Ga0209631_10001163_pt1 | contig 34611 bp, 25 predicted proteins | sample COG_08_FD_184752 | JGI IMG/M metagenome (GOLD analysis project Ga0209631, IMG submission 184752) | Pelagic Microbial community sample from North Sea - COGITO 998_met_08 (SPAdes) (version 2) | ecosystem: Environmental > Aquatic > Marine > Neritic zone/Coastal water | place: Helgoland, sampling... | reverse complement strand
GGAATCAGTCAGAAATCACGTGATTGTGATCGTATAATGGATTAAATCCTGCGGCAGGTTTTTGGCGATTTTTCTTCATCGACTCGCGGAATTGGTCAGCTATAGATATGACTCACCAAATAATAAATTATTCTAAACTCTAATAAAATATCATTAGCACTACCACACATTCAGTCTTATTTATACCTGCTTGAATTTCAGAATACAATAATAAACCTTAGGAGGTATATATACCTTCGAAGGTAAGCTTCGTACCTTCTACTAGAAGGTACGAAGGTACCTTCGAAGGTACCTTCGAAGGTACAAAAAAATCACGCCTGGGTGATGAGAAGTTCGCTTTGAAATCACCAAATTTGATAGGCTGAAGCTTGCGACCCAAAAAGATATATAAATCCGCCTGAAAATATATAGATAGACTATGATAGACTATTAGTACTACGTACTATCACATTGAAAAAGGTATTTGAATCATGTTTTACTGAGTCAGTCACGTCATTGAGTGGAAAGCCTCGGCAACGTGGAAAGCCTGAACAACACTAAAGACTGCTCGCCCGCGACCATTCACGGAAACGCCACGTCTATGCTTCGCTGGTTGTTTACGCACGTTAATTGTGCCAGTGGGACGGAAGCCCCGGGATCAAGCGGCACCCCCCCCACCCCGGGCACATCAGGTGTGCGCAAAATTGCGGCCGCGCCCGATCTGCCGCTGCCTGTCAAATACGAGGAACTGCAGCGCGAAATCATGATGAGCCTCAAGGCAGACCATTTCGAAGGGGGGCGTTTTGATTTTAACAAACAGCTGAACCAAAAGTTTTTCCTCAGTCACAGCGTGCTTCTAGGTTCTATCGAAGTACCTGCACAGGGCAACCAGATCATTAAGATCCCAAACGCGACATATGAGTTCGGTGCTAACGTCGTAGATGCGAAGTACATGTTGGTCGGCAGGCTGCTTACAGATGGTCGCATGAGTGGTCGAATAAAGTATGATGTATCGGACGCCCTCTCTGCCAAATTGCAAACCTCCAAAGAGCCAGGATTTGCACAAGTGATGTTTGATTTGGACTTTAAGGGTTCAGACACTCAGGCTCAAATGAAGCTCGGCAACGGGCAGTTTTACGGTGTCAATTACCTCCAGAGTGTGACAGGCACGCTTTCCCTCGGCGGCGAGGCATTTTGGCTGGGTGGACAGAAGAAGTCTGGCGTTGGCTTGGCCGCCCGATATGCAGATAATAGATCTGTGGGAACAGCGCAATTGGCCACAACTGGTCTTGTTTCTTTAACATACACTACCAAGGTCAGTGAAAAAGCTATGCTAGCGAGCGATTTCATGTGGAATTGGAATGCGCGTCAGACACAAGCGAGCGTTGGCTATGATTATATTCTCCGACAAAGCCGTCTCCGGGGCCGTGTTGACAACTCTGGTACGGTCTCAGTGTTTCTTGAGGAGCGTCTCAATGCAGGCTTCACACTTTGCTATTCCGCTGAAATCGACCATGCAAATAAAAACCACAAGTTTGGTTTTGGTATGATTGTCGGAGAATGAGTTACTGGTAAAGGTGTATTTTCTTCGCTACTGGTGGTTGCCAGGTGTCAGACGCTTATTAAAGTAAGTAGTACGTACGCTTCAAATTTGAAATATGAGTGCATCTCTGCCTTTTTCAGACTTCGCCCGATAGAGTGCCATGATCTGGAAGTTGGAAGTCAATCAACAAAACATGCTCTTCTGCTTTGAAACCCACGTGCTAGTGTTTGTGTTAACAGCTCACCGACGTGGCTGAGATGAGTTGATTAGCTCCGCATATGCACCTTCAGTGCAGCGTTTGATGTCGGCATAGCTTGCAACAAGCATGGACATCTCATCGCGTGACACGAGTAAAATCTGTTCCGTGACGCCAATATCTAGCTTGTTTAGACACTCAAATACATGGCCCCAGTCAATAACAGGGTTGCCGTCGTTGTCATGTTGGTGAAATATGAAATCTCGAAACAGCTTTAAGATATACCTATCGCCAGTTTCAGCCCAATTGGGATCCATTTCACCATCCGGACGTTCATTTATGAACGACAGCTTCACAAGCAATCGTAGAAGGCGGCCATTGTCCAACTCCTTGGTGAGCTCTGCCTTCAGTGTATCACAGATTGTACGCTCAAAGTAAAGAGAGTCAAACGCAATAGGGGTTAATATTTGGCTGAAAACACTGCAATCAGATATACCACCGGACACAAGTCCCACGATGACACGGTCCAGCATGGGTGAGCAACGGTGACTCATACCAGCGAGGGCATCGGCAGATGAAAGATGGACTGAACCGCAGAGAATTTTGGCCATTGAAATGCCGAGTGCTCTTAAATCATCACATTGTGCAGTTGCGAGGGATTGCCCTCCATGTAATCCGACGGCTTCTGGCCGCAAAACATCAACGACACCCAATGCTGCCAAACGAATTCGGCATCCTTGTGAACTTCCCGGATGATCTGCAACTGCACCTTTTGAACAAAGTAGGAGCTTGTTAGGGGCAAGTGATGCGGAACCCCCCGCAGACAATCCTACATCATGCACTGCTTTCAGAGCACAACAAAGCTGAGATGCATACACCCATATTTCAGCTTCCGAGGCGACTGCACAGTTATCCGACTCACTGCAATGCAATGTTTCTAGAGAAACAGCACCTGCGTGGTATTCATGTGCAAAGAACAAAGCAGGTGTATCCCACATATCTGCACTCACAAAAGTTCCTCGTAGAGCTGCTATGTGTGGATGATCAACCAATACCCCCCACCTGACCACTGCAGCTCGTGCAGCCAAAGTGGCATCCGAGCTTGGTAGAATGCAGCGATGATGAAGACGCCGGAGGGCGTAAGGCATTCCATCAACAGAACTGATACCTCTGAGTAAGCTTGACTGGAGAGCAAACGTATGCACCGACTTTTTCAAGGAAAGGTCAAGTGGGACGAGTGAATGGTACTGATTGAGAACCTATAATAGTTTGATTGCATTTGTATGAAACATCCAGTGAGCAAAATCGGTGGGGGCAACAGGGAAAAATACCTACCCGAGGGAGAGATCCTGAACACGCATGCAACTCATCAGTTTGTTCCCTCTCAAGATATATTCGGCGTCGAAGCTCCTCGTAAAGCTCCTCGGTTGTAAATCGAGTGGTCAGTTTGGACTGCCCAGCTGGGTTCGAGATCATTTGTATCGACGAGGGCATTTTTGAAGATATTGCCGCTTGCGCGTTGCTGTTGTTAAAAGCTGCACGCAGCTGAAGGGGCACATGATGGAGGTGAGCGAAAGGTCTTTTGAGGGTTTCCGAGAAAGCAGATGCATCGGAAAGGCCAGACGTGAAGCCATTTTCGCTGGGAAATTTAACATCTGTCGTTTTCCCATTCAACGACATCGCAGCAGGGTTAAAGGAATTGCTGCTGGGTACCTGTATTCCAGCGTGTTGCTCAAAGCCTAGTGTTTGTCTTCCAGGAGATGCACGGGCCGGTGAGAATCTGCTTCACAAAATGGTAAGGCGATACCGATGAAGATGTGCTATGCGAAAGATGACGGGAGAACACTAAGGTGTTTGGTTTAGATACCTCACGTGCATCTGTTCCTGATTTGGCAGGGACGAAGGCACCGGAATAATTGGGATAGAAGTTGCAAGGTGTTTTTGTCTTGAGGACCTAGGAACGAAGGGCGAGGCCGCCGTACTGACTCCTCTGGATGAAAAACCGTGACTCTTTGAAAACGTTGCGTCAGGTGCGGAAGAACTCCGGACAGAGACAGCCCCACGTTCATGGCCTGGACCTTCAGAAAGCAGTGCTGGCGAACCTGTAGTATCAGGTGTCATGCGTCCTGGCGTTCAAGATGACCCTGGAACTGGGCCTGACGTTCACTGCTTGCGACAGCAACACAATCCGTGGTACACCCTGGTAAACTGAGCAGATCAGCACCCGAGCAACCCGATTTTCGCTATTCTAGTTGAGAACCAGTGTGTATTTTGGTTTCGTAAAATTTACCTTCAAGCAAGCAAGCAAGGTAGTACTAAACGTACGGTAAGGTAAGGTTGCGCAAACTTGTCATCAAATAAATTCGGCATCTATGAAATCATGTACGTACGTACGTACATATATCGTACGATAATAAACGGAACGAAATGATATATATATAAAAGATACCTTACTGCATTCGTATTCAGATTTTCATAGTGCTAAGGCTGAGACATTTTTTTATGCATAAAACGATTTTATATTAAGATCTTTTTAAGTGTTATTATTATTAATAAGAACTAATATAATAATAACGTATCATACATAAATACTTTATCATTACGATCCACACAATCAATCACTCCAGTGGGCAAACAGTATAGAAATTCCGCTTATGTTCACGTAATAAGCGACTTATCTTATCGGTTATCTCAAGTTAAGTCACGATAAAAGTGACGCACCCGAATGAAAATCAGAATACAAGCAAGCAAGCATACACCATTTTCCCTACATCGTTGACTTGCGGTCGGACCCAATTTCGGTCGGTTGTAATATATTTTTGGTCGCGTGTTTTTTTTTCCTGTGGCGACTAGTCAGGCCTAGTCAGAACGGCGAGCGCGCTGGACCGCTTGCAAAGATGCTGCTGGGCGCCAAACACGGAGGGCGACCTCGACTCGTGTCGCGCATTCTTGTCGAGGAGTTTTTTTCTCTTTGAGTGTTCCCAACGTGTTCTACAGCGATGTTTTGTCATTTAGGTCAATATATCGAATTCTGTTACAGATATTTGGTTTTCTGACCAAAGTTTAATCGATCGAACGTGTGTTAATTTCAAGGGTCGTGGCGTCTCTTCGTGAACGCGGCAATCTAGCCGCCGCGTGTGCTGTGCGATATTTGCATGTTTGGCGCCGAACGGCATATTAGCAAGCGGCACAGTGCGCTCGCCGTCCTGACTGGGCCTGACGAGGCGCCATAGGAAAAAAAAACACGCGCGACCAAAAATGTTTGGCGCGTAGCGCGTGTAGGAATATGCAACCGACCAGTGATCGTATGATAGTTCACTGCCGACCGAAAGTCAACGATATGGGAAATGGTGTATCAAGTCTGATCTTATTATATTACATGTATTACCTTCGAAGGTAGCAGCAGTTTGTGTGGGTATTTTATAGATTTGGCGACGGCCCCAACGTTTGGCCCAAGGATGCGCATGCCTCGCGCATCTGGCTCCCAAGGACCCTCGTACGTTTTTTACACTTCAAAGATTCTTGTTTTTATTGGAGCTGCTCACAGGACCATATTCTTGCTTGTCATTTTTGGGGCAAAGAACTGCATCTAGTTAGCAAGGTGTTCCCCTCCGAGCCGGGTTTGAACTCGAGAGAAGTTCGCTGAGGAATTGGATTTTTTTCAGGTTTGTTTTCAGCCGACGGCAGGCGTGGTGGTACGGGACTGTGCACGCACAAGAAAGAATTTGTTTCATGGTTTTTCTTTATAAAGGATAACAATGAAATTATCGACATTTGCTGGAGACCCCTGAAGCACCATCGATTTCTTCAGAAGGTGTCTTTTGGGTATGTGAACGAAAATGAAAATGACAAGAAAGTCGTGGGTTAATATAAAGCAAGAAATCTAACAACCCGCGATCGTGTCAGTACCCGTTTGAGCACAGTATCACAAGGTGCTACGCTTGACCAATTCGCAGTTATTCCTGCTTCGGTGCTTCCTTTGTCGCATTGATCTGTTCCTCGCCCATAGATTTGAGAACAGTGAGAACGAGTTCTTTGCCATCATCCCATTGCACCTGTATCTGCCTGGCAAGGGCTTCAGCGTCGTCGTGGCCACTTGGCAGCTTTAGATCTTCTCGGACATTTCCCGTGTCATCCATGAGACCAAGCTGAAAGAAAGATTGTTAAAGTCGTACCATTGATTCCAGAAAATATATATCGGATTAAGCTTTTAGAAGTAAAGATATCAGGTTTAAAAAAAACTTACGAAGCCTTCATCATTCAGGTCAACGAGGGTGTAATCTTCGCGCGAAACGATCGGCACCTAAGTTCAACAGAATTGGTCAGGATATTTTCCGTCTTTACGGGAGGTGTAGGCACTTTGTATCGTGAGTGGTCGTGGCCATTTAACGGCATCGTGCGTCGGGAAAAACGGTCTGCGGAGGAACTTCGAAAACCGCGACAGAAAAATTCTTAGCTTACCTCCAGGTTGTGGGAAGAGGGCACGAGCTCTTCCATCTTCTTTCCGGTGAAAATATCCGTTGCAGTAAAGTGGCATTTGGCGTGGCCGTGCTTGCCCGTCTTAGATGTCGTCACCTCGATAACCTATTTGGTGAAGGAGGTTATTAATATGATTATAAGCCCGAACTTGGCTGACCAAGTCGCGTGAAGAATCGCGGAAATGCTTCGCAGGTAAACCGCACTTTTGAACCAAGGCACGGGACATTAATATGTAGGGTTGATGGGATGCCTAAACAAGGAACCCAGTAGCCATCGGAACGAGGTTGTGTCAAGAAACTCCTCCTTCGGCATCGACGAGTTGTGTGGAAAACGCACCTTAGTAGGGCGGCCCTTGATCACCATGAAGCCACCCTTCCGAACGTTGCCCGCTTGCATCGGAATCGTTGTGGAGGCTCCGGAATCGGCGGTTTCAAACTGTTCAACATCTTCATCATCGGACATGGTGAAATGAAATGATCGAGGGCTCAATGAGTTTTGGTCGCCAGTCCTTCGGCGTGTTTGCTGGTGTGCGTCGCCACTATCCCTAAAACCTAAAACCCGTTTCATTTCAAGCACAGGTTTGGGTTGGACTTTTTTTATCGATCGAGTGCCCGTCTAATAAACCCAAACCCAGCCGAACATACGGTGCACACGAATTTTACACCCAGCCGAACCCTGTTGCAAACCCCAATTAAACTAACCCCTGCAGGTGCAATTGTTAGGCCTTATTATTACATCCCATGTGTAATATATAATACGAAGGTACATTATTATATACTACTACGCCTGCTCGTTCGGTCAGGTGCTGGAAGGTTTTATTAGCTTAGTATATTAAATAGAAGAATAATGTTATTATTACATGTTATTACGAAGAATAATACATATTAATAATATATGTAGACTAGCGTTATTAAGTTTCGTAACGCGCGTTACGTTTGCTTATGATTATTACGAACGCATATGAAGTAATAAACTCGTACGAAGCACTTATATTTATGTATATATGTGTTACGACGACGTACGTACATATATACGTATTAATATGATCTTATTAATAAGTTTCGTTCGTTCGTAAAGGCTTTCGTACTTTACTTTATAAGACGAGCACTCCATGTCAGACGACTGATGAACGTACATCGCACCTTTCGGCATCTCACCGGTTTCATGAAACATTAGCCTCGATGAACCCCGGGCCACAAAGCCGGAATTGGAAGGAAAATAGGCCTTTCAGAACGCCTTTATTAAAACTTAAGTCTGGGCGGTGGGCACAAATATCGCGACAATATCCATTTCAGCGTGGTGGACCTCATCAAGTTCAGTCGTGTGCACTGTTCTTCTATGTGTTCATCGTCTTTCTAATCGCACACGTTGGGAAGATCTATGTCGACAGTTCCAGATACAGCTCAGCAAAGAAGTCAACAAACCATTTCGCTGGCCGAGAAGTTGGGGTTTCGCTACAGCAAACTCGGCAGCACTACCAAACCTCTGACCGGAAGAAGACTAGGGAAAGATCAAGGGGGAACTTATATTCAGCCAGTGCTAGTAGTGGCACCCTGAAAGTTTCAAGAGGGCGCCAAAATCTTACCATAAGCGCGGACACACTGGAACCACAAACAGCTAAACGTGAGTCATCAGAAAGAGTAGCCGGCCGGTACGATGAATTAGAGAAACGCAGAGACGCATCTGAAGGAGAATTAGCGAATGCAGCTCTACTTGTTATTGCGTATAACAGACCAGATTACTTGCGTCAAACACTTGACTCACTTGCAAAAGTATCACATTTGAGTGATGTTAATGTGTATGTTTCACAAGATGGCTTCGACGAGAGTGTAGCGCGTGTTGCTATTGAAGGTCAGTTAAGAGGGCTTGGAAAGCCGCAGACTCGGGGTTATGAGCACTGGCAGCGAGAGCGTATTCCTCAGCTTGGTCATAATCAACCAAGCCATGCTTGGCTCGCGCAGCATTACAAATGGGCTCTCGACAAAGTATTCATTGAACGAGCACATTCACATGTCATAATCGTTGAAGATGACATGCTGTTCAGCCCTGATTTTTTGTCTTTTTTCAAGCAAACTGCTATTCTTCTTGTACGGGATCAAAGCCTTTGGTGTATTTCTACTTGGAATGATAACGGCCTCGCGACTCATGCTCAAGACTCCATGCGTATGTTTCGCACTTCCTATTTCCCAGGACTTGGGTGGATGATGCGACGTGAGTTGTGGGAAGAAATTGGGAATAATTGGCCAAAGGCGCATTGGGATCACTGGATGCGTCTTAACACGACTAGTAAGGGTAGAGAATGCATCGTGCCCGAGGTCAATAGGAATTTCAATATCGGTGAAGCTGGTGCCAACATGAGGCGTGGCACTTACGAGCGCTATCTCAAACGTATGGCGTTCAACATGCTTTACATCAATCATTATGGAGATTTATCCTACCTGGATCGAGATACCTATCGTAGACGCCTAAAAAGGCTTATGCATGGTGCAATTGTGTGGCCATGGCATCAGCATCGATACAGATCGATTTCGGCTTTACATGACTTGCTAAGGACAGAAATCAGAGACATCAAGAGAGACGATGTTGCCCTGGCACTGTACCGCATGGAGAACTTTAGGATGCTCGCAGATTTATTGGACCTCTGGCCTTTCCCCCGTGGCCACTCGCAGCACGCAATAGAGGTAAAAGTACACGGAGTCACCATATTATTAGCAGATGAGAGGAGCTGTCCCTATTTGCCATCGCATCTGCGAGTCAGACCCTCAAGGGGCCTAACACCCATTGCAGCGGTCCAGGGTCAAACTTGCGATGCGGCGTGCAGATATAATCACATGAAGTGCCATGCACCAGATTTCTGGTTCCTTAATTCATGTGAGGTACTTGCAAACTTTTTCCCCTGTGAAGCCGGTTGTGCGCTTGTGCTCGGAGACGACATTCCTAATTACGTTGTTGGAAATCAAATGGACACGCACCAGAAATGTCTGGTGTCTGAACGACAAGCTACATGTGCAGCTTCACACAAGGCCACCGCAAGGTTGTGCTCGTGCGTTCCGCTTGGAATATCTGAGGGGCGAGAGGAGCAAGACAATTATTAGAATCTACCTGTAATTTATACACAATGAACTGAACAGCACTTTGGTCTCCGGTCATACAGAGTTGCACAAATGACTCTCTTGCAAGTTGACCGGATAGTGAGATGTAGACCGGTTAAAAAGTTCAAGTTCTTTTGCAGAAAGAGTCGAAGACCCCATCAGATGGATCTAACCAAATCCGAACTTCACTGCAAGTTGATTCACTACATGCCCCATGGCGGTTGCGTCTTCCACAAGATAAGGGGTAGCCTTCTGTTTTCTTATCATTTCTGATGGATATGATTCTGTCGGAACCAATGCCAATTTCGTTGGATATTCGAGGAAATTTCGGATTGACTTGGAAAGCTCGATGCACCGCTCAAATAATGGCATGCAGCCAAAAACGTAGAGACCAAGTCTTGCGCGTGACAAAGCAACAACCATGCGTCTAATGTCCCTCATATGACCAACACTTCGTGTACGGACAAGTGAAAGAAGCACGTAGTCATTTTGCTGCCCTTGGTATTTGTCCACTGTCGTTACTCTTGATGGAACGCCGAACAGTGGATGATGTGCACAGCGCCGAGCAATGATGTCGCGAATAAGATGTTTCTGACCTCGATAGGTGGTAATGATAGATATTTTGCTTGCTGGATACCCAATCAACCTCATGTACTGGAATACATTCACGACGTATTCAGCTTCGCCAAGGTTCTGATAAAAATGTGGTGTTGGCTCTATCTCGCCTCTTCCGTGATAATCACCAACGTTGACAAACTGAAGCTCATGGACAAACCCTGGATTTTCTATTTCGTAAATACCGCGACTCGTCGACGGCAAATCACCAAGTTCGTCATAGCACCAACTGTAAAGTCTTGCTAATGTGGGTCTAGCGCGCCCTTGAGCGTCGAGTTGGATACTAGGGACCCCAAGTCGAACGAAACGGGCGAACATAGATTGATCTAGCCTGCAATAAGTTTTAAACCCCACGTTTTTCACAACAGGCGGAAGCTGGCGGTGATCTCCAATCATAACGACGCGTTTAAGCCGACTGCTGCCGTTATTTTCATCTTGCAAAAGCATTGGAATCAAGGATTCAATTTCGAGTATCTGTGCAGACTCTTCGATGATTAAGCTATCGTACTTGAGTCCAAGCTGGATGAAGTCACGACGTTTCAATGCTGCATGTGTGCATGTCATGGCGATGATTTTAGCATGTTTAGTGAGCAGGTAGTTGGACCGGTCTCGAACTCCTTTTAGGAGCTCAAAAGCACGACACTCCTTGAGTTCGTCAAATATGTTTCGGATGTGTCGCATGTATCCCTTTGCCTTGGTCATGTCAGTTTCCAATGAATTTCCCTCAAAAAGGGATTTTGGGGTATCAGAAAAAAAAGCTGTAAAAGGAAATTGAGTACTGACGAAGCTAGGGTCACTGTTATTTGACGCCTCAACCTCAAACGTTTCCCAGCGTGATAGGACATGGAACAACCAAAAGTTCGAAGCTGTCTCACACGTGTAAGCCACGTCCAATGGTACGCAAAGACATGAGGCAAGGCGCTCTATCTCAGCGAGTAATTTAAGACGGCGATTTAACATAGCATTCACGCGCCCAATTCGAGAAAAGTCTATATCAGTCTCAAGATCTGATTCACCTTGACCAAGACGAAGTAAGTATCGCGCAGGCACGTCTTTTTTGGCAAGCTTATGAAACAAGTCATTCAATGCCGCATTGGAATGTGTAATGACCAAAGTCCTCTGCCCAGGTTGATTATGATAAAGACAACTCATTATCTGAGCTGCAGTGTCAGTTTTCCCAGTCCCTGGAGGACCGATGATTAGTGTCAAACCTTCCTGAACGCCAGCACGGATCGCATCGACTTGCCTTGGAGTGAACCGGATGTTATTTGTTTGGGGCTGATTTTCATAGTAAGGTCCAGAACCATTCGGTACGTAAGGCTTCACTACTAGACCCTCCTTCTGAAAAGTCACCTTGAAAGCATGTCTAGAAGATTCACAGCTGCCCGTAAAGGTAATTTTGCGACCTGGGAAACTTTCACAGATGTGCTCTGTATCTATGAACGTGTCATTGAAGTCTATTGTGCAATGACGAGGTGCATCAACTTCGGGATGTGTTTTTCTTGGGTCACCATACCCAAGAATGATGTCATGGAGCCAATTTGGGAACGACCAACTATCATTCATTACATCTCTGATGCACCCAAGGACTGATTTGAAGTTGTTTTCTTTTGGCTTACGGCGCATCACGACATTCAAAGCATCGTAGATGTCTTCTGCGCCGCGTATTGAGCTGCTGTTATCGAGGTAATATTGTGCAGTGTCCAAGGATAAGACGAGAGTACGCTCATAGCTTCGAGCTCGTTTGCACGTGTCGCCCAGGGTAGAGGATCCTTTCTCAAGATCATTAGCACAAAGGTCTACGTGACGGACTTCAAGTACTTCGGCGCCTCGCACATATTTTACCCCATAGCACTCAGCAAGGCCGCGGTTCATATCAACCATGTGATCATCTGCACCTGGGCCCCGAAAGCTTTGAGTGGAGGGCTGACCAACTGCAATCATGAAAAGCACGTCATGTCGCTTAATTTGATCCCATTCGCTCCGAACTGCTTGTCGTGCATTTTCCAAATCAAGTTTGACCTCGCATATAGCTCGTGTTGGTTTTGCCTCACCAATTCTGGGTCTTTGCACCTCAGTCACAACTAGTGCTCCTGGGGCAATTGGAAGACCCATGCGGGCCCACCCAGAGAATTTCAGTTCATCAGTATCGACGTCTCTGTAAGGACCCATCCGTCGTAGGACATCTGCAATATCCTCGCGAATTTCATGTGTCGCCTCAAGCCGAAAAAGATTAAAGTTTCGCAGGAGATAATCCTGAAAAGTGAGAAACTGAAGATTTAGCTTAGGGAGCGCAAGGCATCCTACATCCGTGACAGCACTTGACATGACCACATCATCATTCAAGATAACCTCCTCGTTAGGATATAATGGGAGCTCATTGACTGTTTGTCGCTGAGATCGCCTCTTTTGGAAGGCACTGACCAAAACTTCAAGCAAAAAATTTGAGTCCATCGACATGGGGTCTTCTGGACTGATTAGTTTGAGCTGCCGTGTGATGAGGTGGTGCAACTCATCCGTGTCAAGGACACTAATATGCCGGATTAACTCATTGCGATTCTCGATAGCACCACAGTGGCTCAATGACAAGGCAAGGAGCTTCTTGTTGTACTGAAAACAAAGCCGTTGAAATTGCCGCAATCTGTGGTGTTGTGCCGTGACAACCTCTTCTTCTGTCATTTGCAAGCCATTATGATCGTCAACCTCAAAATTAAGATAAAAGCGGAAAAGATCTACAAGTCGCTTGTATGTTTGACCTGCAGGGTGAAGGTGCAGTGGAAAGATCATCGCTTTAACAAGAATCTGACTGTCATCAAGCAGTGTTCGTACGAAGCGTCGAGTTGGGAGTTGTGAAAGGAGATCGATGATGAGCTCTAAGATTCGCTCACAAAATCGAATTCCGAGTAAAGAGCCGTGCTCTACATCGGAATCATCACGTTCTGAACATTTAATGTTTGCACATGTTTCGATGAAATCTCTTAATAGTGAAGAGAGCCATGTAACTTCGACGCGTGCTGTCAGAGGCTTGAAATCTGCTGAATGTAGCTCTGTTACATGCTTTCTGGATTTCGTCTCTTTCTTCATCAGATATCTCCAGTGCTTTTCAATGTACGAGTTTTTGCTGAGCTCCAACTGAAGTCGCCCAGGTGATAAATTGACCCATTGGGTAAGGCTGACGAGGGGAAGTATAGTCTTTCGCACAACCTCGTCTTCGAGGGACTGAAACGCGTTAATGAGAAGGACAGCACGCGCCGTTTTCTCGATCAAAGTGAGATTTTCATGTTCATCAAGTGTGATGACACGATGAAAGAAGGAAGGAAAATTTTCGGGTCCTGGCTCGTGAAAGGTACTCCATGCACTCATGTTTTCTCGGAATTTTTCATTCACCATTACTATGATAGATAGCACATGCACGGCTGAAGCTTTTTGCGCGTTGAAATTCGGCCACAGAACTTTCTCAAGATACGAATTGATTTCCAATAATTGGATACGCTGTGTGCATGGATTCAATTTGCCCCCACCTAATTCTGAGTTATAAACATCGGTTATCATACTTTCATTCCATTGTTTCAGAGTAGAGGTTACATTCGACATCCAAAGAGGTTCATAAGTCGACACCATTTCTTCAGTTTTTGCATCAGGCGGTCCTGTAACATGTGCATGATTTTCGATACCCAAAGAAGGGGATGATGGCCTTAAATGGAGTCTGTCATCGACCGTGTGTAGTTTGCTGCTTGGTTCACATTGTTCCCGACGACCTCGCTGGCGTTTTGTGCATTGAGTTTCACTGACAAGCTCACGATCGGCTTGTAGTTCGAGAATTAACCCGCTCGTTTCGTGAAAGGGACGTTTGTCGTCCTGTGACACATGTTGACTTTCTAGAACCTTATGTATATCTGTGCTCATGTTGACCTCTGATCTAGGGTTACCCTCTTCTGCTCCTTCACGCTCAACAGTTGGGTTTGACAGTTCGACTGCAGCACAATCTTGCGTACGAACCGGTTCTGATATCGTACCCGCGTGATTCAGCGGATTTGTCAGTGGCACCGCCTGTGATGGGGGGTTTACACCTTCATGCTGAAGGGAAGCTCTCAACCGTTCGATTAGAATGGCTTTCAAGCCGTCTGTCGGGAGCCCCCGTTTCTTCAGCTCGCCCCGCAGTCTCACTACGGTAAGCGGTTCAATGTCAAGCATCTGACGACCGATATCACTTGAAATTCTACACCTCTAATAATGTGCGTTTAAATCGTTATGGACCTTGCAGTGTTCGATGCGACGTCTTAGGTACGACCGCCGATCAACCGTGGGCCAAGCATATTTGTACTAATAATAAGTATTACAGGTAAGCACCATAATAAATACCTTCCATTATTCATTCGAAATATGAGACTATTAATAAAGGGCATTAAATAGATACAGTATTAATACCAATCTTGATCAGTTTGAAAATATCGTGCTTGAAAGGGAATTTAATCGCAATTATTTTTTTGAAGGTTTTGCTTTCAACCGATCGCTTTGAAAAATGCGGCTTAGAATGAAAGTTGATCGAGGATGAATTATACCTTATTTACGCTGACCCATAAACCTGATGTTGTGTTAAAAACAGGCATACATGAATGAGAAGTTCATCTAATTAATAAATAGCTCCACTATCAAGACCATCATATCCTCCTCGATTAAATTAAATCCTTATTGTTTCCAGCGCCACGAGCTGACGTAGACCAATTTGAAAGGGAGTTCTCCTTTCGATATTTGATTTTTACCTTTCAACCCGATAAACGTGCACAGACCCAATAAACCCAAAAAAACGTGCAAAATACCGTGCGTGTAATTACTGTGGGTTTGGGAAATTATTTTAGCGAATAATGAAACTCTTCTAATAATAAGCTTCGTACCTTCGTTCGAAATAAGGTTCTCGTCGATCGTAAGTAAGTGGAGTTTCATGGGAACTCATCGTTGCCTGCTCTGAACGTAACTGGCGTGATATAGCTCATCAGACAAGAGCTTCCGATTGCAAGACGTATGTCTGCATTTATCCATCCCGTGCTTAGACGGGGTTTACGACTTCGTGCATGTTGTAGCTTGAATGGGACGGTGTCAGAAGCCGTGAGTTCACGACCGTCGCAGTGCTCGCACTCAGTGGCACGAGAAGCGCCCGGCTTGACGAGCCTGGCAAACGTAGGTGCGACGGTGTCTCGAGTCTTCGCGTTGGATCGGAATTCTTTGTTTTCGTCGCTAAGAACAGAGTACTGTCACCCGCCGAGCTTTCCTTCTCGGCAGCTGCGTCCGGCGATATGTCACCATTTATTCGGACATAGAAGACTACTCAGCTGCAAGCTGAAACCTTTGTCGTCTTGGAAGCGACGATTTCAGATTACGTCAAACGGTAAATACCTTCGCAAGCAGAAAGGTAAGCGGCACAAATCCTTTTCAAAATCACGTAAGAGGCGGCTGCGTTTGCGGGCTTCGAAGTTGATACACTCGTCGTCTTTATCACCGTTGAAAAAAATGGGATTTGCGTTGCGGTGACATGAAATCCATCAAATTCTTGTACAACAAAAGTCTTCATGTGAATCCAGGTCGGGTGCAGTTAACGTATGATGCCATGTGCGCGCTGGATAGAGGGCATTGCAAAGAGCCAGGGTAGTCATAACCACGCAAGATGTAGCTAGCTACGTAAGCATCCCTGGCGGCGATGCTTGTGGTGATTTTATCCGCCCAACTAGCTAGCGATGAATTTTATGGCTTGTCAAAATGACCCAACAAAATGAACTCTGAAGCAGGAAATATTCGTGCACACTAGGTAGAAGCTCTTTATTGCTCGGAGGTTACCTTCGAAGGTATAATATGAGCTAGTTATAATATTCCGATTAAAGAACCGACGGGAAAACAGAAATAACCATGCAAAGAGAAAAGATATTGGTTTTAATGTCTCGGCTGTGTGAATTCCATTTTTCCAGTGATTTCCAGGAGGAAGCGTCTGCGAGCATTTGAAAAAATGCGGAAGTGTTGAGGCAATTGGCGATCATATAGCAAAACATGAGGGATGGTCCAAACAACTTGTTTCTGTTTCAAGGCCTGCACAATTTTGAAGGTCGACATTCATACAAGCTCACAGTGAACTCTGATCGTTCGATCAGAAACTAGACGCTTGACAAATATCGAAGGGTCAAATATTCCTGGTAATCTCCGGCTCGTGGACGCTGTAAGTCCTCGACTTTCTAGCACGTTGACATTGAGCACAGCGAATTAGCACATGATATCGTTTCGTACCACCCTGGAATCAGGTATCCCGGTGAATAAGCAGGTGGGAAAAAATCTCCCGGGATGACTGTCGCTTTCTTTCCTGGCAGAATTGTAGCAGGAATTGCCGACACATATCGCGGAGAGTATCCTGGAGTCCAGAATCCGGGGGTGTAATACGGAGATCGTCCAGGTTCCCAGAAACCGGGAGTGCCTGGAATGAAAGCAGGTGGTGTTTGTGGTACCTTAACACCTGGAAAAAACTTACCAGGTACAAAGGTACCTGGAACGTAGATAGATTTGTGGTGAAGTGTTTTAGTACATTTAGAAATCTCGCTTTGCCCGTGGGAAGGTCCCGAACCCAACTTCAAATGTTTCCCTTCGCCCTGGAACGTGTTGAAGTTCTCAACTGGTGCTGCAGTGTCTTCAGCTGTTTTGAATATTTGTTGATTTGTGGGAAGGCTCTGTGCCGAGTTTTTATGGTCGCGCCAGACGCTCATGTCGCCGTGATAAACCGGCACACTCGATCCTCTAGCGCCAACCAACGATTCGCGAGACGTTAGAAACGCGCCGACCCCGGTCCCAGTGACCGTTGTTGACAAACTATTGCCTGAGAGAAGTTTTGCGCCATGTTGTGTCTCGCCAGCTCTAGACGCAGCGAGGCTTTCTGCGGAATAAAGGGTGCCGAATGAATGCGGCACGTGTAAAGCAGCTGCCGTCGCGTCGCCTTCGTCGGCAGCTGCTGAAATGAGAGGGCACGTTCGAAATAAACACTCGTGTAAGCGGCTACCATGTTGCCTTGTGCCGTCGACTCCGCTTACGAACGAAAGTCTCGTACTTGCGAGTGAGAAGAGTATCAGTAACTTGCAGAAGCAATGCATACGGAGCAGGAACGCGAGCGGGTAGATTTTGTATGCGTCGGCAACAAATTGTTTCCTAAACAACGTGAGATCAAGGCGTACGCGAAGAACCTCTGAGAAGGTGAAAAGCAGGAACCAAACGTTATTAGACTGAAACTCGCAAACATAACCAAGCAAGCTACGAAGGTAGCTAATAATAATAAGGTATCATATTAATACGAAGGTAATAAATACGAAGGTAACTCTTATTAATTATGAGACGAATAATTTTTCAAATACACCATTTTCCCGATATCGTGACTCGCGGTCGGATCCGATTTCGGTCGGTTGTAATGCATTATGGTGCTGGACCGCTTGCAAAGATGCTGCTGGGCGCCAAAGTCAACGAGATAGGGAAAGTGGTGTATTGATCCAAACAAGAACAAGGCAGCTTGTGCTCGAGGCCCTTCGTTTTCTTCGCGGCCGCATCGCGACCACGAGGGGTCGCGGATCGCTTCGGGGCCTTCGCGGAGGAAGACGGCTGGGCGACGATGGCGGACGACTGCTGGGACATATATATGGTTGCGCGGCGAGAGCACCGGTGTGTGGCGCGACGGCGCGCGCGAAGAAGAAAGAAACGCAGTGAAACGGACTGAGAACGCGCGTTGACTTGGGTTGACCGGGGTGCCGTGGGTGAAAAAATTCGGCACCCTTCGGCCCGAAAGGTGGTGGGTCCGATTTGACCCCGCGCGTTGATCGGTCGGTTCGAATCGGTTCGCAAATTTTAAAATCGCACTGAAGAGACATCACGTCGCAAACTTGACTGCGATCGGTTCGAATCGGTTCGATTCAGCTAAACGGCCCTAGATATATATTTATATTGGATAATAATATATGCGGTATTGTAGAATTGTGTTGTAGTCGCCGTTAAATGTTTTTTTCCGTAAGATCTTAAATGTATCTCATGAAAGATTCAATTCAATCACAGGTCGTCCTCCGGAAGTTTGTCATGTCGACGTCGCTCGGGGCTCTCGCCCAGGGCGATAAGCTTCACCGTCTTCTGATATTCTTTAGCAATCGGGCAGTATACGCGCAAGTATTACGGAAAGTGGACAATCACGTGAGTTCCGACGTGTTCCAATTCCTGTCATATCTTCTGCTGAAGAAAATGACCTTTTCACCTGTGTTTTGTGCGTGCAGATTGTGGCTGCGGCGAGCACAACCGAGAAAGTGCTGAGGGTAAACCTAACAAACCTCGGAAATAAAGATGCTGCGGCATCGGTCGGGAGAATTGTCGCGGAGCGCTCACTAGCTGCGGGGATAACCGCAGTACACTTTGACAGACCAAGAGGTATGAGATTTCATGGCAAGCTTAGGACACTAGTCGACAACATGCGCGTTTCGGGGCTTCAACTTAACTAGCAGTCATAGCAATCAGTGTAGCTATCGGTGGGTGGGATCTCATTAGATGGATGATTCCTATTCAAATGTATAGCGCGCACGCAAGAAAAAACTCGGTGCATTTTAGTTATGGGCGGCACAACAACGTGATGCTGACCCCAAACTGATGAAGTTCACACATTATTCGAACCCTCATGTACTGACCTCACGGGCATATATGCTGCGTTCCTTGCAGCCGCAGTCGATTTCATTGAGGTCCTGTCGATTTCTTTTTTAACTTCAAAAGATCCCCTGCCTGCACCATGGCTCCTGCCGTTTGCATCTGGAAATGAACCCACCAGTTCCACAACATCCCTGCCCTTCTTGAGACCCAAAAGACAATCTTTATAGGCTTCCAACAATGGAGAGACGATCTCTGCTGGCTCATCTACTAGCTCAACTCTGAACCTCGTGATACCTGCACTGGTCAGTTCGTGAATATATTCCGCCCCACTCTGAGCCTTTGCATTGAAAACCGTATTGCGACATCCCATGTCCGCCAGCACCAAGTGATCACTTCCCTCACCGTCACGAAGATGGACGCGGGTAGTCTCACACGGATGTCCGCAATCCTTGTGAGAGTTCCCTTCCGATAGAAATCTACAGAATACACAGTGTTCCGTATAAAATATTGGAAGGTGCTGATGCACGATGACTTCAAGCTTGGCTGCTCCCTCTGCGCCAAGAGCACGGGCCATGTTCACCTGTTGCACCGCATTAAGGTCATGCGTCGGTGTAAGACGATCGAGTCCGCCATGCCTGAACAGCACGGATGCGCCAACAGCGTTTGCAGCGTTTAGCGAAAAGTCGCCACGGAGCTCAGGAATGCAAAGGTCCTCACAATTTTCCCTTAGGTTTTTCAAAATTCGCATGAAACCGGCTGATCGCACCAGAAGCGCATCTGCTCCCAATCTGAGATAGAAACGCCACAGGCGTTCTTCATTTGGCTTGAGCACTCTGGGCGTGGCCACCACTACATTCCGACCGCTCGCCTTCACTAGATTGACCACGTCTTGCAGGCCATGTACTTCGAGAAAGTCGAGGATGATTTCGTTCAGCCACGGAATGTTCATGGCAGCCTCTGCTTGCGCTCGCGTACGACACAAAACAGAAAGTTGATCTTCATTATCGGACGAGTTTACCAAAGCAGCGTTCGTCTGGATCATTTGAGTCCCGGGCCCGGTGGCATGATCACCCCACCATGACTGTTCATTTGACCTTTCAAGGGTAGGACTGCCCGTGTTGTTGTGAGCCTCTGCAATGCAATATGCCTTTCTCAATGACATCAGGGCATCAACCGCTTCTCTCCTAGCCGCTTTGACCTCGCCCATGGTGATAAATAGTCCCGGGCTTTTATTTATCCCTTGGATGTTTTCAATGTTTAATTCGCCAATATTGAAGTGCGTGTCCCCAAGTTGACCAACAGCCGTCGCCAGGCTAGCAAATGTTAGCGGCCTTCTTTCTGCGACCGACAAAAAGCTGCGAGTGATCCCTACCCCTTTTCGCCCATCTGCATCAACGATGGATATGCGGAGCGGCGATCCGATGCCTTTAGACGTCATATGAATCACAACCGGCTCTTTTGTCCAAGTCGACCTATGATCGACATCTTCACCATACATCTTACGAAGCCGGGCTTCAAAAGCTGGGTCAGAACTACGCCAGACTAAGTCACCCGGTTTCGGTTCTCTTGCACCTCCTTGCTCGTTTGCCCACATGTTCACCGTGGCAGCTGCAAACGTTAGTTCATACTCACCAACACTCACTGCTTCGCTTGCACTACGCGCGATTGATTCGCCGTTAGAATCCAACACTTCCCAAACACTACCGCCAGCCTCTGGTTTGTCCGGCATACCTCGATCAAACACTACACCATCGCCCCTCTTCACAGATGTCTTTCCATTCAGATGCACTACCACCCCACCACCGCGACGTATGAAACTTTTGACAACTTTGCCGAGAAATACGCCCCGGTGGCGTGGAGATCTACCACGAACAAGTCGCTGATGATTTGGTCCCTCGAGGAATCCTCTCATCAATCCATCGTAGCTATCATCCTGACCCCTTGCAAAAACTTGTGCAAGATCTGTGCGGTCGGCATCAGATAGGCTCCACTCGGGTTCCGAAAGCGTGTACGAATCACCACTCTCGCAGAATCGTGCTTCCCATGCTTCATCGACAGCACGCCTATAAACGGATGTTGTCAGTCCTACATATTCTGGTCCCTTGAGCCGGCCCTCTATCTTGAAGCAGCCGACACCCGCGTCAATCAACTGGGGAACGAGTTCTACAGCCATGAGATCCTGGGGTGAGAGAAGGTACTTCACATCGCCCATATCCTTCATTGTACCATCAACGACGAGGCCATACGGGAGCCGACATGCCTGAGCACATTGACCCCTGTTTGCCGAACGTCCTCCCCAAGCCTCACTTGAGAAGCATTGACCACTGTAAGAGACACACAGTGCGCCGTGGACAAATGCCTCAACTTCTGCCGTGGTCCCCTCGCGCACGGCTGCAATGTCCCGAATACTCAGCTCCCGCCCAACAACCACGCGCTCACAACCAAGCTCTCGTGCAAACTCTGCTCCCTCGGCAGATGTTATGGACATCTGTGTCGAGCCATGGACTTTAAGGCTAGGAGCAAATCGTTTGATCAGGGACACTAATCCAACATCCTGTACGATTACCGCGTCAACACCAGCTCGCGCCACTGCACGGACGAGGGTTTCAGCCTGAGCCAGTTCCTCGTCAAAAACTAACACGTTGACGGCGACAAAACCCCGGACGCCTCGCTCGTGGAGGTAGCCGATAACGTCGGGCAACTCCTCTACCGTGAAATTGCTCGCACGTGCTCGCGCGTTAAGAGCTTCCAATCCGAAATATACCGCGTCGGCCCCGCCCTTAACTGCTGCACGTAGTTGTGGCCATCCGCCAGCAGGGGCTAATATTTCTGGCTTCCGCGACGTCTTTCGATTCTTGAAAGCAGGTTGCACCGAGGTGGTAACCGTTTCGTCATCAAAAATGTCAGGGTTCTTGATCCAGTCGGCCATCGCAGCTGTTCTTTTGGGGATCCTCCCCGCATGTTGCGCAATGTGGTTCGGGTCACGACTTCTTGGATGGTTACCGCACCTAAAGATGCGCGCATTAATTGGAAGACGCATCATGTCGACACGCCAGCGACGAACAGCTTGAGGCGACAGCAAAAAAGAGAGTGAGTGCTATCTACTACGAAGGTAGATAGCTTGGCCCGACGTATAGAGTTCTAAGACTCTTATTGAAATTTCGTGACTATTGAATAGTCACCGATAGTCAGAAATAACTCAAGATTAAACCGTCATTTCCTGTCCTCGCGTAGCACAATAGTCTGGTTGTGGTTCCGCGTGTGCGCGCCGTTGCCGTCGCGCTCGCCGCGTTTCGCGACAAACTTTGACGGTGCAACCTGCGCCGCAGGTCGCGAGGAGTGAAGCGACGCGGTGTTTACGAGCAGAATCGCCCGAGCGGCCGACGTGCGCCTCGCGAGAGTCCGATACATTTAGACCCTCGATTCTATATGGAACTTCTTGAGTTAATCCTTCGCGCGATGGAATGGACATGGGAGCGCGCCTTTGTGCAAGCGATCGAACCAAGAGATGCCCAAAAAATAACATTTTCTATGAGACCTGTTCCAGCTCTAATCATAGATAGATCAATTATTTAACACCTTATTATTTAATATCATTACGATCCACACAGTCACCCCATACAAGCTCCAGCCCAGCCAGTGGGCAAACAGGTTAAAGATTCCGCTTATGTTCGTTCACGCAAGCGACTTATTATAATTATTACCTTCGAAGGTACGAAGGTACCTTCGTACTTAATAAGGTTTCGAAGGTAATATGATATTCTGGATTTCGACCACCCGCGCCCACTTTAAGTTCATATGTCTAATAACATTTCAACCCAGATTTTTCAAACCATGTAACGGTTTATTCGTCTTCTGATTGGTCGAGAGCTAAAAATTCTAAATCATACCTTCGTATTTCACAAGCAAGGGAGGCAAGGCAACTCACGGATTTGAAAATAAAATGCCAAAAAGTGCTGGGAAGCAGAAATTAGCGTCAGTTGAAAATGAGTAACTGAAAAACAGCATGAATCAGTCATCGGTCGGTATATGTGGCGATGATATTATTATTTAGTAGACGTGTCTTTTTTACATAGACTAGCTAGAGAAACCTTTTCAGCTCGCAGAAAAAGTTTTCCCTATGTATCAGAGTCATGTTGGACAGCTGCCTCTCATAGCTTCGATCTCGAATCCTCACGCCAGGCAAAACTCAAGGGAACTGGATTTATAGTCAGTCCACAGCAAATTGTCACAGTAAAAATGATAGATGCCCATTAACATTACAGTTTAAGGGAGAAACGCCAGATCCCGTGAAATGAATCGTATTCAAGTAGTTTCGCCCCCATTTTGAAGGTCTGCTTCAAAACTCGCTCTTCAAACTTCAACCTAGCAGCCGCGCTGCCTTTCTTTGGAAAACAATTATAAAGCGTTACTTCTGCGTGTTTTTGGAGACCGCAAACTGGGTTGGAACTTTGCACTCCAGAGCTCTCACTGTATATGTAAACCACACCACGTTCGATACGTACAGTCCTTTCGATGTCAACCTTCCGCACGTCAACTGGCTCAAGCCACTTAACTACGCCGAAGTTTTCCCTAGCCACGACGAATCCTTCGAGATTCGCCAACGCGGCTTCTCCCTTCTCTTTCAGAAGCATTTGCAGCATACTCAAGTTTGGTTGAATAGAATAACCTTCATGCGTCGAAACAGATGGCAAAATTTCTGACATGTTACTCGGTTCAACAAGATCTACTCCGCAGCTTAAACCGCTTCCAGCATGTTCTTTACCTTCGAAGGTACATGTTTTCGCATCAAAGCATACTGCATCATCCTTCCGCTTCTCTGTTTTCACTTTATCCACAAAGGTGTCGGCAATGCTGGTTGGGGTATGTGAATCAACTCTGCGAGTAAACAATGATCCAGCGCTCATGGAAGCGATAGTAGATGACATATCAGCTTGCTCGGCGCGGATGTGCAATCGACGCGGATCATTACGTGGCTTCGACATCCAGGCGTCAGCACTGCAGTCATGCGAAAATGCCGCAAAGTTGGGTGAATCCTCAAGACAATAGTTTTCAGAGAGGCATCTGCTTAAACAGGAGGTTTTTCTTGCTGAAGTTTTAGCCAACCCTTTTCGACTGGTCAGTGGCGCTGATCGTTTTGTCAAAGACCGAATCGGAAGCGAGGTAACAAGCGATGAATTTTCGTTGGATGCAGACATCTCTTGCTGTGATGCAACACGAGCTGTTGTGACTGGTAAAATCAATGCTGATCCATATGGTGACAAATTCACTGTTAGCGATAGTGCAGCAGGACTGGAATCCAAGTCCGCACTCTTAGTCCCATCCAATATCATGTATCCCGTCTCGCGATTCGGAGTACAAGCGATGCTGCCTGTCCTTAATTTGGTGTCAAACGCCTGAGGTGCTGGTGTCAAAAAGGAAATTGCCGGGTTTCCACCGGACGCGGTGATGCCAAGAATGCTGGATGACTGATTATGCATTCGTTCTCTGATAGAGCCAGTTCCTAAAGGATATGCAGATCCTGCACCAAAAACAGAGGAAATCGTCGATTTACCAATGAATCCAGAGTTATCTGGAAGAGACGCAGCTGCGGAGACTCCACCACTTGATGGATTAGAAAGAGTGCTCAAGCTCGAAAAGTTACCAAATGTCGATGTTGCACCCAGTGCGCTAGGGGATGACGTTGAAATCGCACCACCATGAAATGAGGGACCTAAATTTTGCGATGCACCGCCAGAAATGTAACTGGGAGGTCGGGGTGAAGAAGGTGCCCCAGAAGAAACAAAAGGATTAGACACAGCGCTCGTTGTTGAGTTTAACATCGTGCTTGATATCGTTGAAAATGCTGTTGGGGAGGCTCCTGCAACATTCACTGTAGGGCCCAATGAACCTGTAATACTGTTTCCCGATGCGCCATAATGGGGTTCAGTACCTCCCAACCCGGTAAGAAACATTGCTGCACCTTGTGCAGCAGTTGCAGAGATGGGCGCACCAAAAGAATTGACCTGTTGGTCTCCTCCAAATCCAGAACACGGCGGTGCATTAGAGGCAAGAGGAGCGCTGAAACCTAGGGAAGGTTTGTGAATGGCGGACGATGTTGAAATAATGGGTCCACCGCTCGTGTGAGATGAGTTTAGCCCAGCAACTGAGTTCGAAATTCCGTTGCGAGTTGAAGAAGAGCTTTGAAAAATGCCGCCCTGAGCAGCCTCATTGGTCAGGTTTACAGAGATCCCACCAAATGATGAAGCTACTGCTCTACCAAATGGTGACGCGCCAGCTTGAGAATCAAAGGCAGCGGCTATAGCAGAATTTCCACCGAGCCTGCTTTCCCCTGAATGAAGTAGAGTTGAACCAAAGGTGGCATGCGGAGCTTGTGTGTTCGCTCCTGAAGCATCCGTTGGCGGCCTGGTGCGTGTAAACAAAATATGATTTAAGTGTCCGGAGGTCGCCACATAACTTGTGTTACTCGACCCAAAACCGGTACGATGCCCTGAGTTTGGTTGAAAAGAACTCTGCCCCGCTGGCATGACTTGGCCGTTAGTTGAAGATAGCCCAAAGCCGCCTTGAATCGAATTCCCCTCTGTTCCAAACGGCACAGAGGACTCTTGAGAGTCGAAACGAGAGCTATTGTTAATGTTTCCGTGCTGCCCCAGGCTTACGTTGCCAAGTCTGGGTGCTCTGTGTGCATTTGACTCCCCAACTCTCAAATATGCTTCGAATCTAATCTCTTCAACAGAGACATGCTTATTTTCTGGCATTGCACAGATGGAATGTATTGCGGCAGATCGTTGATCCTGCGTGAGAAGCTCTTTCTCTGTTGAGCGAGTGACACGGTACGTTCCTACACCCGGAAGGAGTGAACAGTTGATAGCCTTGTGTGATGCATTACCACAGGTACTGCACACATGCTGATTGTTGCAGCGTGAACCAAACCGGCAGTTGCCTTTGTTCCAAAACTTACATGATTCTGCGTGTTCAAGTGATCTGAATTCCGTGAGTCTTTCGAAAGTGAGGAAATGAGGGGGAGGAGTCGAAAAAGAGGAAATCAGGAAAGGAGTTCTGGCAGAATTTCTTGAGAACTCACGGGCTGCCGACTTGCTGTCATCTGCACTTCTGCTTCCAAATAAAGTCCCCTGCGCCCCAAGAGAGGGACCTGTTGCACTAAAACGCTGAAGAGCTCCCGGAGATGAGGCCAAAAATGATTGCTGGTTGTTAGCGCTGAGAGCATATGTGGAAGCCCCGTATGATGACGGCGAAGCCGCCGCCACGTTCGGCCCTCCGAAAGAATAAGGACCGAAGGACGTTGCGTTCGTGCCAAAACCTCCTCGGGATGGTGTCCCAAAAGTAGCTGATACATTTGGACCGAACGTGTTAAATCCCATCAGAAGTGATGTGCTGACAGGCGCCGCCGCCGTGGAACCTCTCTCACCTCCGCTGCTTGGTGTTTTGCTTCCTATCAAGATCTTGTTTCCGAATACATCAGTTTCGTCACTCACACTCTTTCTTTTAATCCATGTAAAAAGTACCTTCGAAGGTAAGTGTCAACACTTTCTAACTTTAACACTTTCTTACACTTAAATAAGGTTTCGTTCGTATGTTTCGAAGCTAATAATAAGTTTAATTTAAGATCTTTAATATTTAATATTAATCTTATTATAAAATAATACAAGTATATACAAGTATATTAAAGTGTTTATTTATTTTATTACCTTCGTTCGTCGTATTAATAAGTTTCGAAGTAATGAATAAATATATATTATGTCATATTATGTCATATTATGTCTTAATATAATAAGATAGATATATTAAATATATTTAAATATGATATAAATACCTTCGTTAATGCGTGAATAACGCGCCAGTGAGGGCTGACACCACGTTCCGTTCGGCGGGTTCGAGATGGCGACCAAGTTGGAAAACCACACGAGCGCGTCCGCATGGACCCTCTCGTAGATGGGAGCGCGCGCTTCGGGTTGGTCGCGATCTCGAACCCGCCCATCCGCGCGCGTGAAGCCACCCGAGGGGTGTTTTCCCGGTGCCGAAAAATCGATTAACAGTAAAATGACCCAGTTCTCGTATGGGCATTCCAGTTGGTGATAATTCGCTAATTGACGTGGTTTCACTCGATAAACGTATGTGAACTAGTTAGAATCCAGATTTTCGTTATTCAGGCGCTACCTTCGTTCGTAAAATATTAATATAAATAATATTAAACATGGGGTTGTAATGCCTATCTATTGCCCCCGTGGTCGAGGGTTAGTTCAATTGGAGTTTGCAACAGGGTTCGGCTGGGTGTAACATTCGTTTGCACCGTATATCCCGCGTCGGGCCCCATGGTGTCGGTCGCTGGTGACGACAGATCCGGCGATCCTTTGCATGAGCGATGTGATGAGAGCGACGTGTATGAGGGCGAGGTTTCGCAGGCGGACGTGGTTCCGGAGCTCGTTGGGTGGTTCGATGGAGTCATAGATGGCTTGCGTTCGCTCGTTGACGTTGCCCGAGGCTCGGTCGGCGGTGTGACCGGCAACGTCTTTGATTAATACCTTCGAAGTAATAAGGTATTAAATACCTTCGAAGGTACCAATTAGCAAGTAATAATAAGTAAGGAAGCGAGCAAGGTAATAATAAGACTTTTAAAGGTATTTAATATTCTTTGATTATTAGATCATACAGTAATATTAAATATGTACGAAGCTAATATGTAAGATATAATACGAATGAAGATAATACGTAGCTATATATATCTATTATTATTCCTGTATTAATACTTTAATATATGTGTATATATGTGTTACCTTCGAAAACTTACGAATGAAGGTACGTACCATTTTTTTTTAGCCCCGCCACAAGGTGGGACTTTTAAAAATAATATTAATACACTTCCCTTCACCTCCAACGCAATATGAACTCGGTTGCGCGTGCCCATGAAAAGTTGTCTATATATTGATCAGTGGGGTGTGATAGCCAATGCCAGCGAAATAAATTCCCGAGATTACATGTAGTCATCTACTCAGTGTACGTAGATCACGAAACCGAAAAATTAATATTACCCCTGAGGTTTGTGCGCTACTTCGTTTCCGATTTCAGAGTCGAAGTTGACAGTGGCTTCGAAGGCACATCAACACTCTCAGTGAAATTGCTTTAAGAAAAGTGACCTCGTATATATAGCTGCGAGTGTTCTTAGTGTGACGTATGTGTGCGCGCAGATAGTATAGCGCGGAGGGGGTTCGAGTGATTGGTGGTCTCAACAGAAGTCTGCGTGACAATATAGGCAAAAAAACATTTTCATCCTTCTACCCCCATGACGGGGAGTTGTATCCGTGATTCGGGTCACAGATTTATGAAAAGATAAACACCGCACACATGTGATTTTTCAAGCGCGTTAGTACACATACAGCCCAACCTTTTCTATCTTTGCGAATTCCCACTCTTTGTTCTGTGGGATGATATGATGCGTCAGAATCAAAAGGCTTTCGACGGTGCAACAAAAAAACATACACAAAGCGGACAGTTGCTTCGAGTTCGAAGCCATTTCGAAATACAATCGAGGTGAAAGACGTGTCCACAGTTTCCCCAGGCAATGCTTAAACCTTCTTCTGACGCCGAAGATGGGTTGGCCTGATATTCGATACTTGGTTCATGCAAACTGTTACGGCAAATGGCGCAGGTATCGGTGCATATTGACCAAGACCACACGGCAACTGCATTCCACTGTGCCAGGAAGCGCAAAGTCACGAATCGAATAGTTGCCTGCGTGTAGTTCTGCTCTTACCTTTTTGACTTCAAAGTGCTTTTTGTTTGTCGTCATCTGAATGGTCTGTTCGGCCCGACTCACTCCTTTTCCTCGAGGAGTTCGTCGAAAATAAAGAGACGGATGCATATCGCACCGAAAATATACAAATAGTTACCGAATAATGAAGGTATCATATTTAATAACTCGTAAGCGTAATAAGATAAGATTTATATAAAGACTTACGAAGGTAATTATTATTAAAATTGTATAAACGAACGAACGAAGCTAAGGTAAAATAAAGGGCAAACAATTGTAAAACAATATAGTACTTGTATGTACTTGTAGAGTCAATCGCTTAAAAAATCATTTTTAGAATTTTACCGCAAATAGATTTTGCTCTCACGTGCTGTCATTTTTGGGACCCAGCTGGTCCTGAACTGCTGAATAGAGAGATTTCCTTTGAGGAAAATCATGGGCGCGTCAGCACGGGGGCTTAGCAACATGCTTGTTGAAGATTTGAAAGATGAGAGCGAGCTTTGCCTGGCCACTCGGGAGATGTGCTACTTATGCTTTGACGCATTGATCGCTCATCTTCAAGGAGACGCGGTATCGGAGTATCATGTGAAATTTCCCAACCACTTCTGGTGAGTGTCGACCGGATGTGTTCGCTACTTGTGGCAACCGGCATTATTGTTTCCCCACTTCTTGCAGTCCATTGTTTGTTTGTTGGGAAATGTTGTCGAAAAAGAATTCACCTAAACTTCGAGGCTGCATTGGCTCTTTGACGCCAAGATATTTACACGACGCACTCGAAGAATACGCTTTACACAGCAGTTTAAGAGACACAAGATTTGAACCTATTCAAAACTCAGAGCTTCCGCTCTTGATGTGCAAGGTATCCCTGCTGCACTCTACAGAACTTTCAAGACACTGTTTCGACTGGAATATAGGGAAGCACGGAATCATAGTTCAGTTCGAAGACCGCTCGGGTATGTTAAATCTTGACAAAACATGGAGTGCCACATACCTGCCTGATGTTGCCATGCAGGAAGGATGGTCCAAAGTGAAAACGATCGATTCTCTCATAAGAAAAACTGGATATGAGGGCTGCATAACTGATGATCTGAGGAACTCCCTTGAAGTCACGCGATATGAGAGTTCCGTAACCAAAATGACCTTCCAGGAGTATTCAAGTGAGCAGGATCGGAAACTGTTGAGAAAGTTCTAGAAATTCTTGCCGATGGATTTCCCCGAGTCCGCCAGCGACTCGCACGCCTTCCCACACAAGAGCCTCCAGCGCGTGCTGTCCCACCTGATCCACGCCCGAAACTTCAACGACGTGTACGTGCATGCTTCCGACGAGGTCGCCGCGGCAATGTACTCCCTCAAAAGCCGACACGCACTCACCTGGCGCCTAATCTCTGCCCATTCGAGCCGTCCCTCCAAGCCCGAACCGTTTTTTGCAGGAATGCGTCAGGCCAGCCTCCCCATGCCAAACCTCAAACACGCCTACAACAACGAGATCACCACGACCTGCTGCACGAAGCACCGCCTCGCGCTCTAACCACATAACGCGTTCGACCACCGCATGTACACTGCCAAAGGCAACGCAGGAGGCAGCACGTACGCCACCCACAACGCCGGTGAGAGGCACCGTCGAGAAATTCCTTAGCCGGGCGGGCTGCATCACAGCCTCCGAGCCCGTCGGAGAGATGAAACCGCACATCGATTCGAATGGCAAAGGACACGAGCTGAGGGCCGACATCCATGCAGATGACCTGCGTGCCAACTCAACCACCCTCCTACTCGACACCTCGATCACACAGATCACCGGCAACTCTCGGGACCCGACGCATCGACCTCAGGCACGCCAAGGCAAACGCCACCCCAACGCAGACCCCATGGAGCGCGCCAAGAAGGATATGTATGAATGGCCCGCACCCAGCCAGCACAACGAGTTCATTCCACTCGTGATGGACACTTACGGACGCATAGGGAAACCATTCCTCGAGCTGCTAAAGGACGTCGCCGATCACCAGGCACGTCGCATATCCGGAGCCATCGACGACGCCGACACACAAAGGCGTTTATACACCGGAGACCCCCGCCTCTCGAGTTCCGAACAAAGCACACCTCCACGAGATCACCCTCGTCCACGGCTCCCTCATCAACCATCACGAGGAGGGTCATAGGACACACCGTCACATCCGCCGCCCCGCGACAGGGAGCAAGATACTTATGTAAAAGTCGATCCAGTTGGCGCCTGTACCCCTTCGCACGGGAAGCCGCACATGCCCGCTATCGATCGGATTCGTGCTCCGTAAAGAGCACGACCTCGCCTTTCGGACCATGCACGAAGAATTTGTCAATTCTCACCCCGCGTGCTTTGGGCGTCCCTGGCCTCGACGCCCGCGCGAAGAAGCGACAAGAGCGGCCTCGACCTGTGGAATATACCCGAAACGACACTCCATGTATGCATGTATGATTGCAGTTCTGACATGACACCGCAAGGCGAAGAATAATTCTACACTGTTTAAGTGCACGCTCCTTCTGTTCTTCCGATCATTGGCATGGCCGCTGTGCACTTCACGCCCTCGAAGGCAGAACTGCACAGAGCACATATGCGCGGGTCCTTCGCGCGAAAGTCGTTTTCCAAAAAACCGCGTCTACGTCTTGCCCCAAAACCTGCAGTCTCTGGCCGCAGGAAAGGGGACCAGGTTTGACACGGCCGGGTCCTTAAACGACTGCGTTGCACCTCATGTAATCAACACGCCAAATACTCCCTCTCCGAAAGTCCAGGGCTGTTCCAGGGAAATTCCACGAGCTGGACCCACTTGCTTCCAAGCTGGCTTCATGAACTTCTTGGCGGGCATGTACTATACTACTGTTTGTGTCGCCACTGCTTCAGCATATGAAGGTGCGGGGTGCCAAATGATCAGGCGACGCCATTACAGAATGCATTCGGCCTTACTTTCACCGTTTTCTCTGCGTGGTACTTCCTTCGTGTGGTAAAAAAACGTGGGGACGCAGCGAAGAAGTTCCGTGTGGCAAACTCTCTCCGTGAGTCTGCATGGACGCGAACATCCTTCTCTTTCAGTCATACTTCCTTTTTCACACATGCTAACAATCGGTTACTTGACAAAATTTTGCAGGAAGAAGAGCGAGAAAGACGCGATTCAGAGCAGCTAACACGTGCAAGAAATCTGCAGTCCTTCGTTGGAGGGATCACTGCAGTTGGCATTTCTTTGGTTTTGTATTCATTTGCCCAGAGCATCCAGGCATCGCTCGACAATCGACCCGTCCCTGAGTTATATCAGATTCGACAGATCTCAAGTACAGTGCGCACGATTATAGAAGGTTTGGCTTACCTCGCGACATTTGTTTATGCGGCGAATGGAACAGGGCTTGTTGCTCTTTCAATAAAGAAAAAAATGGATGCGTCCATCCCACGCGATACGGAGACTACTGTAGAAAGTCAGCGAAGAAGTGATACAGATCTCCATCGCAGCGAAAAAGGCACAGATGGCGAGTGATCCGAAGCGGTAAATCACATGCATACTCTATCCAGCAAGAAGTGAGCTATCTTTCTGAAGAAGGCAAATGTGCTCAGCAAAAACTGCCAGGTGCTTGTTGTATGCTTGTCGTATTGTATTTCAGAATCAATGGATAGATACGTGTCATGCTGATATTTATTTCGTTTCATCGGAATGCGTTGCTTCCAGTAGACATTTTGCCATTTCTTTGCTATCCTGCCCATTTCCCAGTCCTAACATGCTTGAAATTTCGTGGATCCGAGCTTCTTCATTCAGAGTGTCAACATTTATTTCAACACACTGCAACACTGAAGCATGGTCTTTTAGTCCGAAAGGTATTTGTTTGCTGACTCGCAAGTGCAAATCGCCACATGCCGCGACCTGTGGAAGGTGCGTGACACAAATCACCTGGGTGCCACTTTTCGTAAGTTGGCGCAATGCTTCGCCTATTTGAGTCCCAATACGTCCACCTACTCCACTATCTAGCTCATCAAAAACTGAAATCATCCCAACTTGCGAAGATTCACGTGCAATCCTGGAACATCCATGAAAATTTTGGTAAGTGAAGATCATCGTCGCAAGAAAGTTGGAGGTGTGGTTCGTGTTGTCACTGACCCTTTCATTTTCAGATGTTCTCTCTGCTCTTTCGCTGATTTTCTTGTGAGTGGAGACAGTTTGATTGCAAGAAGCAGCCGGCACATTTCACCACCAGATGCAATTGAACCTATGGATCTCAACACTTCGTTTGGGCCAGTAGCCAAAAGGAATTCAACGCGATCCAGTCCTCCTTTTTGTAACTTGCACATGGATTTCTCTCCCACAAGAGAACCTGTTGCAGAACACATTGGCACAGAATGCGTTTGATCCAACACGCCGTTCAGTTGCATTTCGGCTTTCTCCCTGTAAATAGATATATCCAGTCGGCTCCCTTCCATTCCTAAAGAAGTGATGAGAGACGTCACACTCCTACCAACAGCAGCTGCGGTACTTTTCCGAGCCTCCGAAAGTTCAAGTCCGGTTGCAAAAATCAGTGCTTCTGTTTCTGCAATCTCCTTTTCCAGTTTTGCACGCTTCTCTTTTACGCAATCTGCATCTTTGATGACCCCAGCAGCTACCTGTTGAACCAAATAATGTATGAAGTGTGGAAAGATATATTAGTATGATTGGGTTTTCTTGAGAAGCACAGAGTTTTTAGAAGGACGCTACCTTGGCTGCCTCTTGCGCCTCTGTCGAACTCTGAACTCCAATTGTATAGCATAACTTTTCGAGCTCGCGCAGACGTTTGACGCAGGCTTTTCGCTTTTCTTGATCAACTCTGATCAAATTTGCATAGTCGAGCAAGCAAGTTTGTGCATCCCCAATCAAGAGTTCAGCCTCTCGACTCATGGATAGTGCACCCTCCAAACGCAGAAATGCTTGTTCTGTGGAAGTGTCTGCCTCTGTGAAGTTTGTTTGCAGACCCGTGTCGTTCTTCTGTACTTCGTCCATCACATTATTGAGTTTTATACCTAGATCTGCGTTACTTTTTGTGACGCGGCGAGCGTTTGCCAGTAAGGCTGTAAGCTGTGATGTGAGAACCCTCAGGGAGTATTTGACTCCTGCATCCACACCCTTGTCACCGCCTTTAATCACACTTGACAACCTTGCAATGTCTTCGAGTGTCGCATCTATCCCTTCAAGGCGACTTAACTCAGTTCTGAGGGCCTTGTCCTCGTCAACTTCTGGTCCCACCAGGTTGATATCGTGAATAAGACTTTCCAATTTTTCTTGTTCGTTGGAAGTGATACTAACTAAGTTAGAGGCTTCATGCTTTTTGGCGAGGAGGTGCTCAGAGAGCTCATCAAAACGATGGCGCAAATCGAAAGTACCTCCCAGTTCGTCTACGATCCTCAGCTGAAATTGTTCTTCTGCTAAATGAGATGCAGCGCTTTGCCCGTTGAAGTCGACAAGGACTTTGCCCAACTTTCGCAGTGCTTTCAGAGGTACTCGTGTTCCGTTTATGCGGCAAGCACTTCGCACCCGGCGCTTTAGTGGAGTTGACATCATTCGCGAGGATGCCAACGAGTCGACGGGCGGTTCGTCACCTTCGTTAAAGTGTACAAAAGAAAGGCGCCGCTCGACAAGCAACTGATCAGATAGACCCGCTGGCTCACTTTTAGCCCCTACTGCATTTTCAGGAAGATGATGATTCGCAATAGAAGTCGTGCTGAATGTGTCAGTTGGAACGTTGTGATGCCTCAATATATTACAGACAGCAGACATCTTATCCGATCCAATATTGAATTTACCATGGACGAGCGCGCTCTCTGCGCCGAATCGTATCAACTCCTCACCTGCAACTGCGCCGCAGAGCTGTGCAACCACTTCCAGGAATATAGATTTTCCACTACCAGATTGTCCCGTTATGATATTTAGTCCCGGGTCCAGGCGTATGGTTTGTTCTTTCATGATGGCGAAGTCCTGAACGATAAGCTCGCACAGATGCGTATTTCGTTCGAGCGCACGTGTGGCCCAGAAGCGTCGTCCAAATGTTAGTCGCGCGAATTGTTTTCTGGAAGCGGCGACAACGCAACCGCTGGAGTATTTTCTCGAGGCAAACGCCAGAGGAGCGAACTTCTCCTCAAATCTCTCGCATCCGCCTCGTTCTTTACGTGCCTCTGCGCCAGGAATGTGCAAATGTGATGACAGTCTCGACGTCATTACCGCTTTCGAAAGTCCCGCTGTTTAAAGTCATACGAAGGTATTACCTTCGAACGAACGAAGGTATTACTGTATTTTAATAAGGAGTTATTTTT
>Ga0209631_10001162_pt1 | contig 34627 bp, 35 predicted proteins | sample COG_08_FD_184752 | JGI IMG/M metagenome (GOLD analysis project Ga0209631, IMG submission 184752) | Pelagic Microbial community sample from North Sea - COGITO 998_met_08 (SPAdes) (version 2) | ecosystem: Environmental > Aquatic > Marine > Neritic zone/Coastal water | place: Helgoland, sampling... | reverse complement strand
AACTGGTGGTAATTATTCCTTTTTTAAAGAGGTGCCTAGTTTTGATAATGTTGGGTATCCAATTGCTGAAATTGAAAGCGATGGCAGTTTTACCATTACCAAACATCCAGGGACTGGAGGATTGGTATCAGTAGGCACTGTAACGGCACAACTTCTTTATGAGATAAGCTCTCCTGCATATATTAATCCAGATGTTGTTAGTCATTTTGATACATTGGATATTAAGCAAATATCTAAAGATAGAGTTTATGTTTCTGGCTGCAGAGGAAGTAGTCCCCCTAACAAACACAAGGTATGTATTAATCTTTCTGGTGGCTATAGGAATGGCATGGATTTGATTTTGACAGGAATGGATATTGAAGAGAAGTCTGAAGCTTTTTTAAATGCATTATTCAACTCTGTGGGTGGCAGAGAGCAATTTGATGAAGTGTCAGTAAATCTTCATAGAACAGACAAAGAAAATCCAAACTCAAATGAAGAGGCTATGGCAACTTTATCTTTATCTGTAAAATCAATGAATCCAGAGATTGTTGGAAGATTGTTTAGTGCAAAAATTATTGAGCTCTCCTTGGCTAATTATCCAGGGTTCTTCTCAGCAGGAGGAGGAAAAAAACCTGGACCTGTAATTGTGTATTGGCCTGCATTAGTTGGCAGTGAGCACATAAAAGAATATGTTCATCTCGATGGTGAGGTTTCAGAAATCATTCCATCAAGTCAATTAGATTCTAAAGATATTTTTTATCAAAAAAACATTAAGGATATTTCTACTATGCCTAATGGTGAAACTAAAAAATATTTATTTGGTCAAGTGTATGGCGCAAGATCTGGCGACAAAGGTGGGTGTGCGAATATTGGAGTTTGGGCAAAAACTGATCTTTCTTATTCATTTTTGTATGATTTTTTAACAGTTAAGAGATTAAAAAAGCTAATGCCTGATTTGAGAAAATTTGAAATTGATAGATATGAATTGTCCAATATTAAATCTCTTAATTTCTATATTCATGGAATTCTTGAAGATGGGGTATCATCAAATAATAGAGTTGATGGTCAAGCAAAATCACTGGGTGAATATTTGAGAGCAAAAATCATAGATATGCCAAAATTAATAATTAATGAGAATAGCAATGGTTAAAAATTTATCATTAGAGGGTCTAGAATTTTCTGCTACAAAAATTCATATCTCTAGTCATATCATGACTATAACTTTAGATAGGCCTGAAAAGAAAAATGCTATCAATAATGTAATGATGAATGAGCTCAACTATGCATTGGCATATGCTAAGCAGGAAAGAGATGTAAGAGTTGTAGTTATTGGTGCGAAGGGTGATGTTTTTTGTGCAGGCGCAGATCTTAATAGAGAGCAAACGAATTCAAATGTCCCAAAGTTAGATGAAGCTAGCGACTTGAGCATGTCTCTTAGGCATTTATATAAGCCTGTAATATGCAAAATTCAAGGCTCTGTCCTTGCAGGAGCTCTATTGATGGTAACAAATGCAACTCATGCAATTGCTGCGGATAATGTAAAATTTTCAGCTCCAGAAATAAAGCGTGGGCTTTGGCCGTTTATGGTGATGGCTGGGCTATTTCGAGTAATGCCAAAAAGATCTGGCTTAGATTTTATTATGAGAGGAGAAAGTATAAGTGCTGAACAGGCAGAGAAATGGGGACTTATAAACAAAATTGTTACTAAAAATAACTTAGACAAAGAAGTAGATGCTATTGCAAAATCTCTTTCAAAGCTGGCACCTGGAACGATGCAGATTGGTTTAGAAGCATATGCAAAACAAGATAATAAAAGTTTTGATGAGGCTTTGCCCTATTTACAGGATCAAATAGCCAGATGTTTTGAGAGTGATGATGCCAAAGAAGGGATTAGTGCATTTCTTGAAAAAAGAAAGCCTAACTGGGATTAGCAATAGGAGTTACTTAAAATGGATTTAAATTTTGGTTCAGGGTATAAGATATTTTCAAACGAAGTTAGAGATTTTTGCATTCAATGGAAAGGTGTAAATTTTAGTGATGGTTCAAAAGTTCCTATGGGTCAAAATTTTGAACCAACTGGTAAAACTATAACTCGTCCAGAATGGCAATCAATTCTTATAGAAAATGGATATTTTGCAAGATCAGTACCAAAAGAATATGGGGGATATGGTGGCGAAAGTGACATCATTAAAAATCGAATAATAGCATCTATGTTTTCAAAATATAAGATTCCTCCCCCAATGGGTGGTCAAGGTATTGACATGCTTGTGCCCACTCTTTTGGAATTAGGAACAGAGGAACAAAAAAAACAATACATAAAGCCAACTCTTCTTGGAAAGATTATATGGTGCCAGGGTTACTCTGAACCAAATGCGGGCAGTGATTTAGCAGCTTTACAAACAAAAGGTGTCCTTCTTGATGGTAATTGGGTGATTAATGGTCAAAAAATATGGACAAGCACTGCACAATATTCACAAATGATGTTCTGTCTTGTGAGGACAGAACCTGATGCAAAAAAACATGCAGGAATAAGCTATCTGTTGATACCTATGGATACTAAAGGAATAGAAGTTAGACCTTTGGTGGATATGACTTTAAAAGCGGGCTTTAATGAAGTTTTTTTTACAGATGTGACTATTCCTGAATCAAATATAGTAGGCAAAAGAGGTGAAGGATGGGCTGTTGCAAATGCGACGTTAGGTCATGAAAGAGGCTCCTTAACAGATCCAAATGCCACAATGAATAGAGTGAGCTCATTAGTTGAGATTATGAAGAAAGAGACTATTGATGGGACAAAGTTGATTGATATGCCTATTTACAGAGATAGATTGATTAAAATTCAAGGTAAAGTAATGGCATTCCAATCAAACTCCTTAAGAGTCCTATCATCAAAAATTAATTCTAATCAAGATTCAAAACTATCGGGAATGATCCAAAAACTAATAGGGACTGAAATTAGACATGAGCTAGAGGGTTTTGCAATTGATGTCATGGGAGAGCTTGGAACCTTATATGAAGATAGTCCAAATCTAAGAGATAAAGGCTCTTGGCAATTTACTTATATGTATTATTTAGGATTAATTATTGGAGGAGGTACAAGTCAAATTCAAAAGAATATTATTTCAGAACGTGGTCTTGGAATGCCAAGAGAGCCAAAGACACAAGAGGTAAAATAATGTATTTTGGATTATCAGAAGATCAAATATTTTTTCAACAAAATGTTGCTAAATTTCTATCAGATCATGCCTCTTTAGATATTATAAAAAAAATTACTGATGGGCATGGAGATCCATTTCAGCAAGAGGTTCACAGAGGGTTAGTGAATCTAGGAATAAGTTCAATGTTGATTCCCGAAGAATACAATGGACTTGGTTTAGATTTGCTTTTTGCAACTGCTGTAAGTCAAAGCTTAGGAGCTGGAGTTGCTCCTGTACCTTTTGTTGGTTCATATGTAATGGCTCCCATAGCAATTACATATGGTGGAGATGCAAATCAAAAAATTAATTACTTAAAAAGAATGTCTGAAAACTCAATAAGGCTGGGTGTTGGTTTTTCTGAATATATTGGAGCTCGTGAAAATGCATCTATTACCATAAGTAATAATGTTGTTAATGGTCGAGCGCTTTTTGTTTTAGATGTTGCGGGGTCATCTCATTTAATGGTGTCTAATAAATCAGGAACGATTGGAGTAGTTGATATTAATGAAGACGGTGTAGAAGTGATTAAACTTACGACTGTTGATAAAACAAGAAACTATTCTGAGATTCGTTTTAAAGATGTTGAAATAGATGTTCTAAAAAACACTATAGACTCTTCAGATGCTATTGTTAAATCAGTTGATGCAGGAAGAATAATTCTTGCAGCTGATAGCATAGGCGCATCACAAACTTTGTTAAATAAAGCAGTTGAGTACTCTAAAGAAAGAAAGCAATTTGGTAGAGTTATCGGATCTTTTCAGGCAGTTAAGCACATGTGTGCTGAAATGGCAGCAGAATTAGAGCCTTGTTATTCAATAACATGGCATGCAGCCCATGCACAAAAAAATATTCAAGATGAAGCAAGGTTGTATGCTTGTCAAGCAAGCTCTCATACCTCTGAAGTTTCTAAAATGATTGCTAAAAAAGCAACAGAGGTTCATGGTGGAATGGGTTTTACAGACCTTATGGGTATTCATTACTGGTTTAAAAGAATTGGTCTAAATAGGCAATTATTGGGTTCGCCCGAGCTTATAAGAGAAGAAGCGGCTATAATTCAAGATTTTTGATAAGGCTAATATGCACTTTAAACATACCATCAGAATTCTATCGCTTTTCGTATTTTCTACTTTTTTAGCTACAGATTATGAAATTATTGATTTGTCAGATAATAAAGAGAAGCTATCAAAAGAAATTCTTATAAAGTTTAAAAAAGAGCACTTCATAAAAAATATTTCTAAACAAACCACAAATACTGACTTTATTGAGGGTTTGATCAATAAGCTAGATGAGAGTAAGAGTTATTTTCTAGATAGTGAAGTAAATGAATTTTTATCTAGATCAGTTTCAAGCTCTAATGATTATGATATGCAGCTAGCATTTGAAATAACAAACCTTTATTTTGAAAGGCTTGTTGATTTTTCTGAGCATCAGATCAAATTAATTACAGATAATAAATTTGATATGTCGAAGGATGAAAAAATTGATATTTTTGAAGATGATAATCTATGGTTGAGATCGCATAAACAACAAAAAGAGCTGTGGAGGAAGCAGACTAAAAATGATCTTTTGCTTCTTAAAATTTCTGACTCTCCTCCAGACAATCCATCAACCAACCTGATAAAAAGATACAAGAACCGTATTAAAAGAATAAGTCAGCAAAAAGAAGAAGATATTTTTTCACTTATAATAAATGTTTTATCAAAAGAATTTGACCCACATTCATCTTATTTGTCTCCAAGATCATCTGAAGATTTTGATATGGATATGAGCTTAAAACTTGAAGGTATTGGTGCCCTTCTCGGTGTGGAGGATGATTACACAAAAATTATAAGTTTGGTATCAGGAGGCCCTGCAGAGAAATCTGGGTTAATTAAACCAGAAGATAAAGTTATTAGTATTAGACAAGGTAATGAAAAAAACTATGAAGATGTTATAGGTTGGAGAATTGATGATGTTGTTAATTTGATTAGGGGTAAGTCAGGTACACAGGTTGAGATTGAGTTTTTAACAGGAGATTCTCTAGGGGAGAATTCTAAAAAGAAAGTTACTCTAACAAGAGAAGAGGTCAAACTAGAGGATAGAGCTGTTAAATCTAAGGTATTTGAATTTAATGATTCAGTAAAAAATCAAAAAATAGGAATTATAGATTTGCCATCATTTTATATGGACTTCAATGCTTATATGAAAAAAGATCCTGAATATAAAAGCAGTAGTAGAGATATCAAAAAAATATTAAAAGATTTTTCAGATGAAAATGTTGATGCTGTGATTCTTGATTTGAGAAGTAACGGAGGGGGTGCATTGGATGAAGCAAATAGAATAATTGGTCTATTTATCAATAAAGGTCCAACCGTACAAGTTAAGCTTAAATCAGGATATGTAAGGCCTTGGGGAAGTCAAAAGAATCAGCAGGTATGGTCAAAGCCAGTTATTGTTTTAGTTAATAGATATTCAGCTTCCGCCTCTGAGATAGTTGCTGCTGCAATTCAAGACTACAAAAGAGGAATTATTGTTGGTCAAAGAACCTTTGGGAAAGGGACAGTTCAAAGCCTTCAAGACCTTTCAGAGGGAGCTATCAAGGTCACTGAATCAAAATACTATAGAGTAAATGGCAAAAGTGTTCAGAATAAAGGTGTATTGCCTGATATTAAAATACCCAGTACTTGGGATATAGATTCTGTAGGTGAGAGCTCTTATCCTTCAGCATTAGAGTGGGATACCATCAAACCATACCGATATTCACAATTTAAATTCGATCCTCAAAACTTAGTTAAATTAAAAGTAGAATTTTCAAAAAGAACAGAAAGTGACGCTAATTTGGGTTACCTGCAGTCTGTTAGAGAGAGATATGATCTAAATAAAAATAAAAAGTTTTTAAGTTTAAATATTGATAAAAGAATCTCTCAAAAAAAACTAAATAGAAATTGGATGCTAGATCTAGAGAATAAAAGAAGGTTTAATTTAGGGCTGAATCAGTATAAAGATTATGATGAATTAACTGCTGACAAAGATGAATCAGAGGATTCTATAAGTCTAAAAAAAGATTTCATACTCAATGAAGCAATTAATATTGCAAAAGATTATATTGATTTAGATTCAAATTTATTAGCAATTAAGTAGAATGGGTTTATGAAAATTATATCTTTCAATATCAACAGCATAAGAGCTAGGCCACATCAGTTAATTCATTTAAGGGACACTCTAGATCCTGATGTAATTGGACTCCAAGAAACAAAAGTTAATGATCCTGATTTTCCAATTGATGTTGTAACAGAAATTGGCTATCACGTTGAATATTGGGGGCAAAAGGGACATTACGGCGTAGCTATATTAAGTAAAAATAAACCTGTGTCTTGCGTAAAAGGATTTTCTAATGATACCGATGAAGATCAAAAAAGATTTATTGAATGCACTTTTGAGGAAAATGGCGAGCAAATAACTGTTATGAATGGATACTTTCCTCAAGGTGAAAACATTAATCACGAGAGCAAATTCCCAAAAAAAAGAAAGTATTATTTAGATTTAAAAGAACACATCCTATCTTCACAAAAAAATAATAATAATATCGTAGTTATGGGTGATTTTAATGTGTCTCCAGAGGATATAGATATAGGTATTGGAGAGCAAAATATGAAAAGGTGGTTAAGAGATGGTAAAACCTCTTTCCAGCCTGAAGAAAGAGAAATGTGGAACAGCATTAAAAATTTAGGATTTATTGATTCATGGAGACATCAAAATCCTGAGGAAGATTCTATATATTCTTGGTTTGATTATAGATCAAGAGGTTTTGATGACTCTCCTAAAAGAGGGCTTAGGATTGATCATATAATGGTTGCAACCTCTTTAATGAGTAAAGTTGTTGACACCGGAATAGACTATCAGGCCAGATCAATGGAAAAACCTTCTGACCATTGCCCTGTATGGGTTGATATAAAGCTTTGATTAAAACTAATTAAGTAAGAATTTCATGGATGATTTTTCTGTAAGGCCGCCTATTTCAGATAGTGAATATGACAATTATATTCACTTTAGATGGTCTACTTTAAGAAAGCCCTTAGGCATGTCTAAGGAATCTTCCCTCGATAATAAAGAAAGTAGCAGTATTCATCTCATTGGAATAATTAACAAAGAAATAGTTGCCTGTGGCAGATTGCATTTCAATAACAATATTGAGGCGCAGATAAGATACATGTCAGTTAATCAGAATCTTAAAAGACGAGGTTATGGCTCTAAAATATTATCCGAGCTTGAAAGCTATGCAAAAAGGCATAGTGCAGAAAAAATAATCTTAAACGCTAGAGAGACTGCAAAAAAATTTTATGTTGTAAGTGGGTATAAAGAAATAGCTCCTTTCAAGTCTGTAACAGGAATACCTCATATCAGAATGAGTAAAACCCTCTAACCCCTCCTCGCTTTAAAAAAACTCTTTAGTAGATCGGAACTCTCTTTTTCAAGAAGTCCCATTTCAAATGTAACCCTGTGGTTGAGTGAAATTCTTTCAAAAAAATTATCTACTGAAACTAAGCTTCCTGATTTTGGTTCGCTCGCTGCAAAAATTACTGAGTCTATCCTTGCATCTACTATTGCTTTGGCGCACATGTGACAGGGCTCCAATGTAACGAACATCTTGCAATTATTAAGTCTATAGTTTGAAATATTTTTTGAGGCATCTCTTATTGCTACAATTTCAGCATGAGATGATATATCTTGATCAAAGATGATCTTATTTCTGCCTTTTCCAATAACTTTATTGTCTTTAACAATAACTGCGCCTACGGGAACCTCTTGATTTTGTTCAGCTTCGATTGCCAAGCTCAATGCTTCTTTCATGAAAGCGATATCACTATCTGAAAACATAAAATATTTCTAATATAATTCTATTTTAGCAATATCAATCTCTGCAAAAAAATCTTTACCATAAGCTGCGATGGCTATAGTTCTTATTTTGCTTTGATTTAGTGATTTTGGCATATAAAAAGCTGTCTTTTGAAAATTATTAAAAGGCACTTCTATCTCTTTCCAATCAGAATTGGCTAAAAATTCATATGAATACCTATCCCACGGAAACCTTGCAGCAGGAGTTCTTACCCAGAGTAAATATTTTTCTCCATTACCTCTAACCTTTAATCTAATACCTTGATATTCTTTAAAGTCTTTGTTTAAAATCATCAAGGATTGGATAAATCCACCGTTATTTGCTGTTCTTACATCTCCTGAAAGTCTATAAAACCTTCCACTTTCGTCCTCAAGCTCATCAAAATATACATCAGATACTCCTCCCATAACTCTGTCTGAATTAATTCTCCAATCAGCTCTAATATCATCTACATTATCAATTACCATTGAGAACCCTTGATTTGAAGTTAAAAATAATACTGTAAAAATAAATTTATTCATAAGTTAATTATATATCTAAACTCTTTAAAACTTTTTTTTCATCTCTGCTATTAAGCCAAAATGCTTTTAGTACACCTAATTTCATTGAAGGAGGTGCTCCATCTGCCATTCTTTTTATTTGAATATAAAACCATGCCATTTGAGAAAATGCATTAATTGCTTGAATTGATAGGAAGCGGCTTGAAGTAGACAAGATACCACTTCCTATTTGTAATGTTTTTTCATAATTGGGTAGTTTGTTGATCTTTCTCTCAATAATATCTGAAGCTGAGTTTGGGTCACCGCAAAGCGGTCTTGCTATGCCAATTACATCACAGACTCCACTCTCAAGAGCATTGTTCATACCCTTAAGGGTTCTAAAGCCTCCAGTCACCATCAAGGGAATACTTACATTTGCTCTTATCTTCTCAGCATAATCCAAGAAAAAAGCTTCTCTGGCTATCGTACTTTCTTTTCTTTTAATACTTCTGCTTGGGTTGATGCTCACATCGTCAAGACCAATTAATCTTGGCTGCTCATATGTTCCACCTGATATCTCTAAAAGATTAATGCCTTCATTCTCCAACAGCTTCGCAACATAAATTGAATCTTCAGGGCTAAACCCTCCTTTTTGGAAATCTGCTGAATTCAACTTTACTGAAATAGCAAAATCATCGCCAAGCTCCAACCTGCATTTTCTAATAATAGTTAATAGTAATTTTGATCTTCCATCTATTGATCCACCCCATGAATCAGTTCGTTGATTTATGTCAGGAGAAAGAAACTGAGATAAAAGATAACCATGTGCTGAGTGAAGTTGAATGCCAGTAAAACCAACTTCTTTAGCAACTTTTGATACAAAAACGAAACGTCTAATCACATCTTGAATATCTTCTTCGCTCATCTCTTTTGGCACGCCATATGCTTTTCCAGGAATCTTTAGCTGAACTGAAGATGGAGCAAGTGGTTCATTAGAAAGTGGTTGAGGTGTCTGTCTACCAGCATGGCTTATTTGCATCCAGAACTCTGTAGCATTCTGCCTTCCAGCATTTGCCCATTTTTTTAAACTATCTAATTGTTCTTTATAAGTATTTTCTTCTATTGCAATATTTCCAGGGCCTTCCATATACCTTCTGTCTACCTGAACATTTCCTGAAATTGAAAGCCCTATCCCTCCATTAGCCCATGTTTTATATAGATTTTCATGTCTTTTATTGCAAAAACTATTTTTATCAGCCACCCCTTCTGTCATTGCAGACTTACATAATCTATTTTTAAGTGTTTGGTTCGAGGTGACATTAAATGCATTTGTGATATTCATATATATTTTAATAAGTACTAACTTATAAATTAGTGCTTGTTATGTAGGTAAGATTAAGTATTATTTCTTGTACGTTATAGAATAGTATAACAATTAATTTTATCGATATTGAGGCAAAAAAAGAGTTAAAAAATTATGTCTAAAAATAGATTTTATGATTCAAGACTTAGTTATCTTTCTTTTGTTCAGAATACAGATGAAAAGAAAGTAATATCTGAAAAAATATATCCATACCTATCAAAACTTCCTAAGAAAAATATATATCATTTCTTAGATGCTGGTATTGGCGACGGAACCATAACGTCTAACTTAATTAAGAAGTTTCATGCATTGAGACCAAATTCACTTTTATGTATAACAGGTAAAGAGATTAGCTTTGAGGATGTTTTTAATTCTTTAATTAAAATGCCTGATAGGTTTATTGAACATCCTAAGTTAGCTGTGACTCTTACTAATATGAAATTTTCTGAAATAGGTAGCTTAGCTTCAGGAGATAATAATTCAAAGGTTGCAATAAGAAATCTTATATTAAAAGGGTCTAATGCACATGATTTTGAAAAACAACTTCAAAGATTGGAATTATTTATAAATAAAAATTGGGGGTTTGATATAGATAAGAATGGAAGAACAGCATATGTAAAACCTTGCATAATAAATATATTTAGAGAGGATAAGAAAGATCTTATTTTTAAACATCTGCCAAAAGTAAATAAAAATAATAAGTATGATTTTATACTTGCGTCACAGGCATACAGGTCAAGGTCATCTACAAGAGCTAAAATTGTTAATGTAATCAATCCGCTTGCAAGGATTTTAAGAAAAGATGGTTTGTTAGTTGTTACTCATTCTGTTGGTGATGATTCGATTGAAAAAATATTTAATATTGCTTCTGTTAAATCAGATTTTTTTCCAGATAGTAGCAAAACTTTAATTGCTGCAATCAAAAAGAATGATTTATTTTCACTTAAAGGTTTTAAGTTTTCTTCACCAAAAAAATATTCATATAGTTTTAGAAAAATTCCAAGAGAGGTTGTTGCCGAGATGTCTAGCTCAAGTATGCACTCAAAGATATCTAATATCTTTTATATTGCCCAGCTTTCAAAAGAAGAGTCTGAAATACTCCAAAATAATCCTACTAAGATTAAGAAAATTAAAAAAGCAATTCTAAATCAAGATACACTATATTTTAACAACGAAATTTTTTCGATAAAAAAAATATGAAGATTCTTATAATGGGTTTACCTGGAAGCGGCAAAACATACTTAGCTGCAAGACTTCAGCCACTTCTTAAAGCAGCATGGTACAACGCTGACAATGTTAGAGAGATGGCTAACGATTGGGACTTTACTGATGAAGGGAGATCTAGGCAAAGTATGAGAATGAAGTCTTTAGCAGATTTTGAAAAATCTCATGGGAGAATCGTTATCTGTGATTTTGTTTGTCCAACAGAGAATACAAGAAATAACTTTGATGCAGATATAGTAATTTGGATGGATACAATTTCAGAGGGTAGGTTTGAAGATACTAATAAAATATTTGAACCGCCTTTAGAGTTTGATTTTCATATCAAGGAAAGGAATGATACTAATCATGAAATAGTGGCAAAGGAGATTTTAAAAAATGTTTGATTGGAAAAAGCCTACTGTACAAATGCTTGGAAGATGGCAGCCTTGGCATGATGGCCATCAAGCCCTATTCAAAAGATGTGTTGTAAAAACAGGACAGGTAATAATTCAAGTAAGGGATGTAGAAGGAGCTTCTGGAGGAGATGGTCAAGATGACAATCCCTTTAACTGGGATGATGTTTGCACAAATATAGAAAACGGTCTTAAAAAAGACAATTTTTTAAGAGGTGTTCACTATGAAATAATGTTGGTTCCTAATATTACAAATATTTCCTATGGAAGAGGCGTGGGGTATGCTTTTGATGAAGAATCTTTTGATGATGAAACACACTCTATAAGCGCAACTAAAATTCGAAAAGAATTGAGAGACAAAGGAGAGTTAAAATAGCTCTAAAACATTCTCAGGTGGTCTACCTATAATACCTTTAGAGCCTCTTATGACTATTGGTCTTTCTATAATTTTAGGATAGGTTGTCATCATAGAAATTAAATCATCTTCTGATAACTCTGGATTACTCAGGTTATTTATCTTGAAGTCTTGCTCAGTTTTACGCAAAATATCTCTAGCTTTAAGGTTTAGTTTGCTAAGAATATTTCTTATAAATTCTGAAGATAAATCTTCTTCAAGATAAAGAAAAACTTCAATATTCTTATTGTGCTCTTCAAGAATAGTTAGGGTTTGTCTGGATTTGCTACACCTAGGATTATGTAGAATTTTATACTCAGCCAAATTTCTTACTCAACATTAAAAGTTAATCCAGCATTATTAACAAGCCTTTCTATCAGCTTTTTTCCCATGGAGGAAGCAGGTGTGTAAATTCCCCCTTCTAGCTCTGCTGTATCTTTTACAAGACAAATAGCACTTTCTGCAATCATCTTAGATGTTGAGCCATATCCTGGATCCATATCTCCTGTGACTGAAGTACTTATCGTTTTACCTTCAACATCAGCGTAAAATAACACATCATAACTACCAGCCTCCCTTGACTTTCTTGAAGGACCTTCACCAGGCTTAGGAACATCATCTCCGCTCATGGGATTTGCAGTAGCCATCATGTTTGCAATCTGCTCACCCTCCTCTCCTGGACCTGAAACCCACATCTCGTTATATAAAAAATCTTCTCCATAGGAATGATTAAGCAACATATTTGATCTATGCACATTCTTTGTATTTATAGGTGCCATAAAAAATGGGGCAACCCAAACCCCAAGCACTTCATCAAAAATTGGTTTTGAATCATTTTCTTGCTCTGGGCCTTGAAAACCTTCAGATAAAGAAAATGGGTTAGCTAATATATTTAAAAGCTCTGGATTAGACCTGAGCGACGCCATTGTTGCTCCAAATGATGCTGCTGTTCCTCCAGAGAATTCTCCCTCCATGACCCTTACCCTTGCTTTTACTTTGCTTGATGTTTTACCTATTTGTTTTTTAACTTCATCTTGTAAAAATAAAACCCCTAAATCAAATGGAATACTATCAAACCCGCATGAAAAAACTATTCTTGCACCAGTTTCTTTTGCTTTGTCACTGTGCTCAGAAATAATTCCATGCATCCAACCAGGCTCTCCACATAAATCTACATAATCTGTACCAGTTTCTGCACATGACTTAACAATCTCATTACCATAAAGCTGATAAGGGCCAACAGTGGTAAGCACACATTTTGTTGACTCCATCATATTATCAATAGATGCTTGATCATTACTGTTAACTTCAAGAGTTTTAACTGAGCTACTCACACCAAGATCTAATTTTACTTGATTTAATTTTTCTAAACTTCTTCCAGCCATAGCCCAACTGATTTCATTATTATCAGAATATTTTTCTTGAAGATATTCCACCACTAATTTTCCTGTAAAGCCGGTTGCACCATAAACTACAAAATCAAATTCACTATCCTTACTCATAATAATTCCCTTATCTAAATTTACTTATTTTATTGGTTATAAAACCTTGAATTTCATCTAAAAAAAACTTTTTAAAGACTTGTACCTTAGCATTATTTCTTAAATCTGGATGAGATAATAACCATAAATGTATATCAAATGAATACTTATCTTCTCTAAATGGTTTTAAATGAGTAGATGCAGGCAAACCAATAGGAGAAATCATACTTACACCAACCCCTTCATTTAGATATTCAAATACTTCTCCAAATGAATTAGTTCTCATGATGATAGAAGGATTTGGAACGATCTGTTTTAGTCTAGCCTCCATATTTGTTCTTCCTGAGTCATCCTTCCATATGATCCAATCTAAATCTTCAATATCTGTTTTATTTGTTTGCCGTAAATATGAATCTGCACCATATATATTCATTGGAAGTGATCCGATGTCAGTACCTATCATATGTTCTGCGGGATGATTGGTTAGAACAAGTGATATATCTGCATCATAATTATCTACTTCATCTGAGTGAACTACATTAATCTCTAGATCAATATTTGGGTATTGTTTTAGAAATTTGGCAATTAATGGTGTTATGTGCATACCTCCAGATGCTGGCTTGCTAACAACAAGTTTGCCAGAAAGCTCTGTTTCTTTATCTTTGAAAACCCTTTGTATTTGATATATCTGTTGATCTACCTTTTTAGTTTCTTGCTCTAACGCTAGGCCGTGTTCAGTAAGAAGGTAGCCCTTATTATGGCGTCTGAATAAACGCACATTTAAATCTGATTCTAATCTGTCTATTCTTCTGGCTACAGTGGAATGATTTACCTTTAAAGATTTTGCTGCAGAACTCAAAGAGCCCTCTTTGGCTACAGCTAAAAAATACTCTAAATTACTCCAATCCATATGCGCATAATCGCACAAAACCATTGTATTTGTCGATAATTTACACACAACAAATAAAATATTATTATAATATAATCATTCTTTTAAAAAGCTTATATGTTTATTTCGAAATTAAAAAAGGTTTTGGTTGTTTCGATATCGATACCACTTATCTTTGTTTTGTCTCTCCCAACAATATTACACACTGCTGGTTTTCACCCAGACTATCAAACAGAAAGATTCTCTTTTACTGATAAAAAAGCATTAATAATAGCTACTAACCATGGTGTGCTGAGTGCTCCTGGTGAATCGATAGGAAAACCAACGGGACTATTTCTATCAGAACTTTCAGTTCCATATTTTAGATTTATTGAATCAGGTATATCTGTTGATATTGCAAGTATACGAGGTGGAATTATTCCAGTAGAGCCAACACCATACTTCTTAAGAACAGATGAAGATAATACCTTTCTAAAAAATAGTGAACTTATGTCTAAACTTAATAATTCTTCATCAATAGCAGATATTGATTTTGAATCTTATGATATTGTATTTTTATCTGGTGGCTGGGGGGCTGCTTATGATTTAGGTTTTTCAGATTTACTGGGTGAAAAAATATCTGCTGCATACTATTCAAATAAAAAACCAATAATAGGTGGAATCTGTCATGGTGTTTTAGGGTTTATTAAAGCAAAAAATAAAGAAGGAGACTTGCTTATAGTAGGTAGAAAAATGACAGGGGTTACTGATAAGCAGATTGCAGAGTTAGGCATAAACATGACACCTCAACACCCTGAAAAAGAATTAAAAAAAGCAGGAGCTATATTTAAAAGCCAAACTAGATTCAGGGATATATTTGCTAATTTAACCGTTGTAGATGATGAAAAGAGGTTTGTCACTGGTCAAAATCAAAATGCTGGTCATGAAACTTCTGATAAAATTATGGAAATACTTTCAAATCGAGATTAACCAATGAAAAAACTTATTAAATTTCTTTTGTTTGGAATCTTTTTTTTAGCTGTAGTTGCTTTTATTTTATTAAAACAGCCATGGTTCCAAGACAAGTTATTCCAAACTGCTTTAAGTAATATAGCTGCCCCAGTATCGCAATTACCTGAAGAAGATTCTTTAACTGCTGTTGTGTGTGGATCACGCTCTCCAATAAATGATCCAAACAGAGCTGAGGCATGTATTTTAGTTCAAGCAGGTGATCAGATATTTATATTTGATACTGGTAATGGTAGCGCTCAGAATTTGCATAATTGGAATATGCCTTGGAATAGATTAGAAGGAATATTTTATACCCACCTTCATTCTGATCATATTTCTGATATTGCGGATTTTCATCAAGGAACATGGATTAATGGTCAAAGAAGCTCTAAGCAAAAAGTTTTTGGACCAGAGGGAGTTCAGTTATTAACTGATGGAATAGAATTAGCATATACAAAAGACTACTTCTTCAGAAATGAACATCACGGAGACATAATTGCACCATTAAATATAGTTGGTTTTGATACACATACTGTTAATCTAAATAATCCGGTTTTAATTGATAATGAAGATCTAAAAATAACTGCTTACAGTGTTTCACATGATCCAGTTGACCCAGCCCTTGGATACAGAATTGATTACAAAGGAAGATCAATAAGCATAAGTGGGGATACTATCTATGATCAGAATTTGGTAAATAATTCAAAAGATGCTGATGTTCTCTTTCATGAGTCTATGTCGCTAGAAATACTAGATTTAATAAATGCAAATGCAAAGGCAACAGGTAATATGGTTGCTGAAATAGTAACTGTAGATATTCTTGACTATCACACACCCATTCTTGAGGTTGTGAAGGCTGCTAAAGATGCCAACGTAAGGCACTTAGTCTTTTATCATCACCTTCCAGCACCGAGAAATCAAATAATGGAAGAAGTTATGTACAGAGGTGTTGATGAGATCATGCAAGAATGGACTGCATCAAATGACGGCACTATGATAATATTACCTATAGATTCAGAAGAAATTATAATTACATCAATTAAATAATTATAAATCTATATTAGGGGATATAGCCATGATCGCATCAATTAAAGAGTTCTTTAGAGTTATAGGTGAGCTTAAGTACATAATACCTTTATTAAAATATGAATGGCCTAAGCCAGATGATAAGGCATCGCTTGCTCATTCTTTTCAAGAATCAGTTGCTCAGTTTGGAAGTAAGCCCTTTTTATTTTTTGAAGATGAGAAGTGGAGCTATGAAGATACTAATAAAGCTTCAAATGTTCTAGCTCATAAGTTATTAAATGAAGGGGTTCAGCACGGAGATAAAGTTGTTCTTTTTATGGAAAATAGACCAAGCTTTGTAATTTCCATTCTTGCTCTTAATAAGATTGGTGCTATTGGAGTTCTAATTAACACAAGCTTAACTGGAAACCCTCTTGTTCATTGCATTAATTCTTCAGGCTCAAAAAAATGTATCTTCGGTGAAGAGTTAGCTGGCTCTCTTGAGGGAGTATTAGATGATATTAGCATTAAGAATAAAGAGGATATTCTTTGGACTGAGGATACTAATTCCAGCGAATGCCCAGAATGGGCTTCTAATATTAAAAATTCTTTGGATTATTCTAATACTGAGAACTTGGTAGAAACTAATCAAGTAAAAGCAAAAGATACTGCATTTTATATTTTTACATCTGGAACTACAGGGGTTCCTAAAGCTGCGCTTTTCCCAAATATGAAAATTGTTGCTGCTTCAACAAATATTACCAATGGTGGCTACCGCATGAATGAAAATGACTGCATGTATAACTGTTTACCTCTCTACCATTCAACAGGGTTAATGCTCGGTCTTTGTGCTTGTGTTCATGTTGGTGCATCTACATTTATTAAACGAAAGTTCTCAGCCTCATCATTTTGGAAAGAAGCTCAGAGATTTAATACTACAGCATTTGTATATGTCGGTGAGTTATGCAGGTATTTAAGTGTTCAGGATAAATGTGCTGAAGAACAAAACAATCCAATTCAAAAAATGGTTGGTAACGGCTTACGACCAGATGTTTGGGATGACTTTAGGCATAGATTTGGAGTAGAAAGAATTGTTGAGATATATGGTGCCAGTGAGGGAAATGCAATGTTTATGAATATTCTCAATAAAGATAAAACTATTGGGATGGCAAATGCCCGAGTAGCTCTAATTAAATATGATGTAGCTGAGGATAAAATAATCAAAGATAAAGATGGTAAATGTATTGAGCTTAAAGATGGGACTCCGGGTCTTCTTATAAATGAGATTGGTCCTAATGCAGTTTATAACGGTTATACAGACAAAGAGGCTAGTGAAAAGAAAGTGCTTAGAAATGTTTTTGAGGAAGGTGATAAATGGTTTAACACTGGAGATCTTATAAAAACTATGGATGTTGGCTTTGCCCTCGGCAAAACACACTATCAATTTGTTGATAGGATTGGTGATACCTTTCGTTGGAAATCTGAAAATGTTTCAACCAATGAAGTTGCTGAAATTGTAAACGCATATGATGATGTGAATATGGCTAATGTGTTTGGAGTAAAGGTTCCAAATAGTGAAGGTAGAGCTGGAATGGTAGCTTTTAATTGCAATCTGGACCATTTTGATTGGTCTAAGTTTTCAGCATTTGTTGATGATCAGCTTCCTGCCTATGCTAGACCCGTATTTGTAAGAGTAACTCCAGAGCTAGAAACCACAGGAACATTTAAGCTAAAGAAAAATGAGTTACGAGAAGAAGCCTTTCATCTTGATAAGGTGTCTGGAGATAAAATCTTTGTAAGAAAGCCAAAAAGTGATTCATATGTATCTTTAGATGAAGAATATTATCAAGTTATATCTCAAGGGCAGGCTGGTTTTTAGCCTTAGATCACATCATTATCTATAAGAATAGCTATTAGAAGTGCTGGCTCAGAACCATTGTTCACCCATGCGTGATTGGTTCCTCTTTGAACCACAACATCGTGCGGCTTGATATCAACCTCTTCCTCATCAAGGATGAGTGTTACATCACCCTTTAGCAAAATAATATAATCAATAGTATCTGTTTTGTGCATGGCTGGGTGCTTTGAAGTATCAACTCTATGGTGAGCAGCTCCTATTTTACTAAATGCTTCAGCTGCCATATCTTGAAGAATATTCTCTGGGACTCCTTGAGGAGTTGGGTTGATTTGGAAATACCTAAACTTAGTACCATTCTTTGGAGGCGATAGAATTATGTCGGTATCTGCTCTATCTGATGTGTCTTTTGTATTTATTGATGATCCATCTGTATTCCATAACTCAAATAATCCTCCAACTTCCTCTCCTATAGAGCAAGATGGCGGGCCATCAATAGTTACTATGGACTTGCCTTCTTCATTATGTCCTGTAATCACTCTTCTCATAATTCAACTCCTTTCTATATTAGCCAGATCTTCTCTAATTTTTGACCTTCTATCACTATTCTTTAAATCTTCCCATAATATTTTCGAATGCGAAAGCATTGATGAGACAATATTAGAACCCCCAATATTATTTTGTTCCATATGCGTAATTGCTTCGGTCACTCCATCCCTGTTATTACAGATTAGCACCATGTCACATCCAGCAGATAAAGATAAATTCACTCTCTCTGCATAAGAATATTCACCAGCACCCTTCATGGTTAAATCATCGCTAAAAACAACTCCTTTAAAACCAATCCTATTTCTTAATATTTCTTTTATCCAAAATGGAGAAAAGCCTGCGCTTAATGCATCAACTTCAGGAAAAAGTATGTGAGCGCACATAATTCCACCAATATCATCCTTTAGATCCATGAATGGAATAAGATCATGTTTTATCAACTCATCCAAACTTCTTTTATCTTGAGGCTGCAATAAATGGCTGTCTTCAAAAATACCTCCATGACCTGGAAAATGCTTTCCAGTTGCTTGCATTCCTGCTTCATTCATTCCAGAAATAAACTCTTTAGCAATTGAAGAGACATGTGAAGGTATATCCGAAAAGGATCTGTTTCCTATGATGCTGCTAGTATTTCTATCCACATCAAGAACGGGTGCAAAACTAATATCAATTCCAACGGCTATTAGCTCAGCTGCCATTAACCATCCAACCTCTTTAAAAATATTTATATTGCTATTACTAGCTGCATAATCACTTAATACTTGCATTGAAGGTAGCTTAGTAAATCCACTCTTGAACCTTTGGACTCTGCCCCCTTCCTGATCTACTGAAATTAAAATATCTCTTTTTATACCTTTAATTTCAGAACATAAATCAAAAATTTGCTCTTTAGAATGAAAATTTCTTTCAAATAGTATTAAGCCTCCTACCTGATTATTATTTATTAACTCAATATCAGCATATGAGAGACTAGTTCCTTCTATGTCAATCATTAAACGTCCGCAGGAATTATTCATTTTGGCTGCAATATATGTACTTTAAATATTATTAAGTTTCTTAATAAGCGTCTCATTAATTAATGGTTTTAATTCGATGCTAGATAGATTTTCTTCTAATTGTTTTTGTTTAGATGCTCCTAAAATTACCGTTGAAACATTTTTATTTAATAGGCACCATACAATGGCAAGTTTGGAAGGGTTTAAATTATGCTCATTGGCAATTTGAATATAATTAGATACTCTTTCCATCCTCTCTTTGCCTCTGTCAGAATCAATCATGTGCTTTTTAAGCCATTCATAGCCTTTTAAAGAAGCTCTAGAGCCGTCAGGTATTCCATCAAGATATTTTCCAGTCAATGCTCCAGATGCTAAAGGTGACCATGTTGTAGATCCCATTCCATGCTTTAAAAATAGATCATTATATTCAACTTCAAACCTATCTCTATCAAGTAGGTTGTATTGAGGTTGTTCCATTGAAGGTGGGGTTAAGTTATTATCTTTTGCAAATTTATAAGCTTCTTCAATTTCATGTGCTGCCCATTCTGATGTACCCCAATACAAGACCTTTCCTTGAACAATGAGATTATGCATAGCCCAGACCGTTTCTCCAATTGGTGTGTCTGGATCAGCTCTATGGCAAAAATAAAGATCAAGATAGTCAACCTTAAGTCTGTTTAATGCCTGGTGACAGGCTTCTGTAATATGCTTTCTACTTAGACCCATTTGAGTAGGTGTTGGATTATCATAGGCACCAAAAAATACTTTGGAAGAAACACAGTATGAATCTCTTGGTCTTTGAAGTTTTTTCAAAGCATCGCCCATAACTATCTCAGACATTCCTCTTTCGTACCCTTCAGCATTATCAAAAAAATTAATTCCTGCATCAAGACATGTACCAAACATTTTTTCTGCAAGTGACGTATCAATCTGTTTATTAAAAGTAACCCAAGATCCAAAAGATAGTTCTGATATCTTAAGGCCAGAATTCCCAAGCTTTCTATATTCCATTACTAATCAGCCTCTTTTGAGGTATAAATTGCATAGATCAAAATTGCACTAAAGATGATCTCACTTCCAATCATATCAACGGCAAATGGTGCGCCATGAATAACAGTTGAAAGAGTTCTAAATAATGCTGTTAATAGCATTATTAAGACTGGTGGATAAAACCAATGTGTATTATTTTTATAAATTCCATAAAAAATCATCAAAGCTGATGAAATAAAGTAACTCCCAAGATCTCCAACTTGAGAACTAAGACCAAGACCAGACGATAAAACCATACCGAAATTTTCTGCCATAATTCCTGGTTGTAGAACCCAAAAAATACCGATTATTAAAAAAATTACTGCAGGTATTGATGATAAAAACTTAGTTAGTAAAGACATGAACTATTTCTCCCATTAGTTAATATATTTAAATATATCATTAGGTAAAAAAATTTGATACTTAGCAAATAAGTGTTGAATGAATGCCTTATAAAGATTGATTATTTTTGAAGTAAATAGCCGCTTTATAAAGTATTGGGGTCATTAATAACCAAGGCAGCTGGGTTTGAAAGTTAATCCCTCTTCCATTTAATTCAAAAATAATAGGATTAAACCATGGTCCAGTCGGTGCTAATGGGGCCCATGATAAAGTTTTGCCTGAAGATAACTGATCAAAATATAAAAAAACTTCTACAAATAAATTTTGAGCAATGCACCATATTAATAAGATGGAAAAGGAATGCCATGACCATTTTGATAAATCATATCCAGATAATCTAGATGACAATATTAACCCTCCAAGACTTATTGTCCCTGCATCGGCCATTGAATTTAATATCCAATTTATATGCATTGGAATAAATGTATTTAGAACATCAGATCTTCTAATGTCAACTGAATCTCCAAAAGCAAGGCCATATGAAAACCATATTTCCCATCCAACCGCACAAGCAAAAAATGAAAATAAATAAATCCTTATCCAATAAGGTTCTAAGTTGTTCTTTTTATGTTGATAAATAAGGATGAGTATTGGTACGAATGCACTTATATAAACTATAGATATAACCCTTAACTCAATCAGAGACATTATTTAACAGGGTTGACTTCCTTAATCATTATTTTTTATAAGTCCTGATATTTTATCAATAAGGCCGCTTAACTCCGGTTTGTTTTCCGATATCTCTTCAATAGTTAATCCATGAAGCTCATGAGGAAAAACTAACCAGCTATCAGTTTCATGAATATAAAAATCAGGCTTTCTTTCAGTTTTATTTTTAGAAGGTTTAAAGTATGGTGTTGCAATTTTTATCTCTGGAGTATTTTTCTTGCATGCTTTCTTAATATCTTCAACGATTTGATGGATAGATAAACCAGTATCAAAAACATCATCAACAATTAAAAGAGAGTTTTCTGATTCTATTTTTTTAATAACGTAGCTTAGGCCATGAACTTGAACTGTCTTTTCTCTTTTAGCAATACCAGAATAGGAGGACGTTCTAATTGCAATATGATCAGAATCAATTCCTAAAACATCTAAAAACTCCTGTACAGCAATTCCAATGGGTGCGCCACCTCTCCAAACTCCAACAATGTAGTCTGGTCTGTAACCACTTTCATAGACCTGCCAAGCTAATTTAAAAGAATCTTTAAGCAGCTCGTCTGCTTGAATAAAAGTTTTTTTCATTGATTTAATAAAAGGTTTGAGACTATGCCAATGATATTAACATAGTCTCATATTAAGAAGAATCAGTCTTAAAGCTAACTTAGAACTCTCTTCTGAGTCTAATCATAATTTGACGCGGTGGGATATATTCTAGGCCCGTTGCAGCAACTCCAAATACATCTGTCATGCTTGAATTAACTCCACCTTCATCTGCAATATTAAGTAGCATGAAGTCTATGCCAGTGTTTTTGCCGACAAAATCAATGCTAGTTGTTAAATTAAATAGGTTATATGCCTTTATAGAATCTACAGATGGATTATTTGAAACTCTTTGCTCAAACTCACCTCTTCTTACATATTGAAAAGAAGTAGTAAGCTCATTGCCCGATACTAATTCAGTCACATATGTTAAATTTATATCTGCAGTAAATTCAGGGCTTTTTGCTAGTTTATTGCCTTTAACATCCTCTCTTAGACCGTATCTTAAATCCTCTTGACCAAAGAAATATTGATAAGCATCAACATTATCTAAAACCTCATAACTTGAAGTTACTTCTGAATTTAAAAATGCTAAATTCATATCCATGGTTAAAGAGTCTGAAAATAAAGCAGTTAACTCAACCTCAAGACCTGACATTTCAGACTGAGGTATGTTGGCAACTCCTCCTCTGTATGGGTCTGGGTCTGTTGCCTGGAACTGTAAATTTTCATAATCATATGTAAATAGAGCAATGTTAGCTCTAGCTCTCCCTTCTAAAAGGTCTGTTTTAAGTCCGACTTCAATAGCTTTGATGCTTTCACTCTCATAAGTAGGGAAGACCATAGCTGGAGCAACAGGTCTTTCAGCAACAAGATCCTCTGCCTCTGTAAAACCAAATGTTAGGTTGCTTCCTCCTGGTTTAAAGCCTCTTGAAAAAGAAATATAAGCCATAGCATCACTTGATATATCAAACTCTCCTACAATTTTTCCTGTCATCTTGTCTGATGTACCTTTGGCCTGGAAAGTTTCAACATTAAAGAAATTTGTTACATCTGTTTTAAAAGTATCCTCTGAATATCTTAAACCTGATACTAGCCTTAGATCTTCACTAAAACTATATGTTGTTTGTGCATATATTGAATATGATTCTCTGCTTGGAAAAGCGTCTGTAACAAAGTCCCATTCTGCATCAAATACAGCAAACCTTCCCGGTATACCATAGTCATGCTCATAACAAGAGCCAGATACAGCTAAAGGACTTGAACATTCATAAGCAATCTGACCATCATTATTATTATCTCTGTAGCCTCTTATATGATTTTCTATATCATGCTGCATATAAAATGCTCCAACTGTCCAATCAAGCGCTCCTAAAATTGGTTCATTTGAAACTAAATTAATCTCCAGAGTTTTTGTTTCGACAATTGATGTTTCTGGAGTAAATTCTGCTCTTTGATATGTTGCATCTTCGCCTAAACCTGGGATTACTCTAACCAAATCTCCGAAATTATGCCTATCATTATCTCTTGTTACAGAAATATCATCATCCTGAATACTCGCCATAACTTTTAGATTTGCAAAACCTAGATCATTCTCATAAATAGCTCCAAGAACTAATGATGTTAGCTCGTGGTTAGATATTGTATCCTGTGATAACTTTCTAGCATCGCCAGATGTATCATCAATACCTCTGATTGCTGAACCATTTCTGTCCACTTCAAAATATTGACCAAAAACTCTAAGTGAAGAAATATCTGTTAACTCATAAAACCAGTCACTTCTAATGCTTATATTATTTGCATCATCAAGGTCTTGCCCTGTGACTAAATTTTCAGTAAAACCATCCCTTTTAGTCGCTGAGAAGGAAAAACGAGTTGCTAGTTTATCACTCAAGGGAATATTGCTTGCTGATCTAAATTTTGTAAGACCGTAATCACCGAGGGTTATGTCCGATTTATTTGAATAGCCTTCAACAGAAGGCTTTTTACTAATGACGTTTATTGCTCCACCAGTAGAGTTCTGACCAAAAAGGGTTCCCTGTGGTCCTCTCAAGACTTCAATTCGTTCAACATCAATAAAATCAGTTTGAAGTGAAAATGGAGAGGCTATAAATATGCCATCCATATGAAACGCAACTGAGGGAGCTGCAATAGCATTCTGATTTGTTTCATTTCCAACTCCTCGGATTGAAATAACAGTTTTATATCCTTCATTTTTTGCAACGGTAACTCCAGGAACTATTGCACTTATATCAACAAAAGAATTAATATTTTTTGCATCAAGATCGTCTTCTGTAATAGCTGTAACTGATTGAGATATATCTTGAACGCTTTCGCTTCTTTTTTCTGCAGTAACAATCACATCTTCAATTACTGATGCTTTTGTATAAGGCACTAGAAATAATGTTAAAAAAAGGATTGATGAGATAAAGAATTTTTCGATGTAAAGAGATGTTTTCATTGGTTTCCCCATAATAAAATTGTAATTAAAAATTCGAAGCCGTGATTCTATCACAGCTTTATTATTTAACATGCAATCTATATGCCAAAAAAGTATAAATTCTTTGTTTTAAGTAGCCAATTAGTTTAAATTGTAGATTAATTAATTCTCTACACATCTATGAAACTAATTTTAGAAAGAATTTTTGATCTTCAAGAAAATAATACAAATATAAAACAAGAGTTTTTAGCTGGTTTTACAACGTTTATTACTATGGCTTATATTATTTTTGTTAACCCTCAAATGATGTCTGCAAGTGGAATGGATCATGGAGCAAGTTTTGTAGGAACATGTATAGCTGCAGCATTGGCATGCTTTGTAATGGGTTTTTATTCAAACTGGCCAGTAGCACTTGCACCAGGAATGGGCCTTAATGCATTCTTTACGTACACCGTTGTTGGTGAAATGGGTTATTCATGGGAAGTTGCACTCGGAGCAGTTTTTTTAGCAGGTATTTTATTTGTAATAATGAGTGTAACGCCATTGAGAAGATGGATGCTTGATAGTATTCCTTTGAATCTCAGAATAGCTATGGGTTCTGGAGTTGGTCTTTTTATAGGTTTTATAGGACTAAAAAGTGGAGGAATTATTGTTGCAAATGAAGCAACATTTGTAAGTTTAGGTAATTTTTTACAAATTGAAACTTTTTTGTCTGCATTTGGCTTTTTACTTATATCTGTCTTGGCAACAAGAAAGATTTCTGGAGCTATTATTATTGGAGTGCTTGTTGTTACTCTGCTTGGTCTTTTATTAAATATTGTTGAATATCAAGGGTTGGTTTCATACCCACCAAGCGTTGCTCCAATTTTCTTAAAATTAGATATTTTAGGAGCCCTAGATTTGGCAATGATAAGTGTAATAATTTCATTTTTATTTGTTAACCTTTTTGATACGGCAGGTACGCTTTTAGGTGTTGCTCATAGAGCAAAATTAGTTGATCAAAATGGAAATATTAAAAATTTTGACAAGGCTTTAAAAGCAGACAGTACTTCAAGCGTTGCTGGATCATTTTTTGGTTGTGCTCCTGTTACCAGCTATGTTGAGAGCTCAGCTGGGGTTGAGGCAGGAGGAAGAACAGGTTTGACTGCGGTTGTTGTAGGTTTTCTATTTTTAGTTGCCATTTTCTTCTCCCCTTTAGCTGCTATTGTTCCTGCTTATGCTACAGCTGGAGCGCTACTATATGTTGCAATTTTAATGTTAAGTGGCATGGAGAAATTAGACTGGTCAGATACAACAGAGCTGCTACCAGCATTGATAATGATAATAATGATTCCGCTTACTTTCTCTATAGCTAATGGAATTGCTTTAGGTTTTATATCTTATGTTGTAATGAAGTTATTTGTTGGGGATGTGAAAAAAATATCTTCGGGAGCTTGGTTCTTAGCAATCATTTTTATGGCTAAATTTGTATTTCTTCCTTAGGCATATTTATTTCAAAGTGCTATTTAGATAAGCTTTCCATGCGACCTGCTGAAGAAATATTTTATCTTTATCAGAGACTCTATTTAAGTAATTATAAGAAAGCCCTTCTGGTGAAGTTTTTGTAATAACAGCAAACACTGTAGCTGCGCCAAGGTATGTTCCAAGCATTCCTGGGTGAGTTCCGTCTGGGTGGTGAAGTTCAATACTGGGGTTTTCTTTGTATGCAATCTCAAAAGCCTCTCCAACAGGTATAACGGAAGAGCCACTTCTATTAGCGGCTTCATAATATGTTTTTGCTATTCTTTCTATGAGATTTTCTTTATATCTTTTATCTGCTTTGGTGTAAGCATGTGTCATATAAAGTGCTGTTTTTATTCCTTGTGCCTGGGCTTTAGAACTAAAAGAGTAAGCGGTATCTGAAAATTTCTTTCTTGATTTTGAGGTCATTACCTCTCCGCTCCCACCTTGCATAATCAAAAGATCAATTTGCTGATCTAACTGAAGATTTTTATGATTCAAAAGGTGATCTACATTATGATTATGAAGCCTAGAACCCCCAATAGTAGCTGACTTTGTTGTAATCTCATTATCATTATAGTGCTCAACAAGCATCCTTTTTACATGATTATGGATACTATCATTATAGTAAAGATAACTATTTCCAATAAATAAAATCCTTTTAGGATGGGTGTCTGCAACTAATACTGTTGAAGAAATTAAGAGGGTTAAAAGAAATACTGCTTTTAATTTTAGGGTATACATATTAATTATGATGACTCAAGTTGGATATTTCTCTCCTCTGCAGCCTTCCAGTCTCTAGGAAGAATTCTTGATACCACTAAGAAACTTATTAGAGCAGGTATGAAAACAAGATGGGTAACGGTCATAGCCATTCTCATTGCATCTAATTCATTGTAATCAGCCTTAAATACATCTATCAACCATCCTGCAAAAGTTGGACCTCCTCCAAGTGCAACCATATTCAAAATAAAGAAAAATAATGCTGTTGACATAGCTCTCATATTTATTGGAGCAAGTGTTTGTGCAATTGCAAAACTTGGTCCTAGATATATTCCAATGAATAATAAATAAACTGTTGAAAGTATTAGGTTTGCTTCAACAGACTGAACCCAATAACTCCATACTCCTAAAGGGAAACATATTGACATAGCTATAGCAGGAAGCCATCCATATGCTCTAATAGTTTTTGCACCCCATTTGTCAGCAAGCTTTGCACCAAAAAAAGCACCGCCTGCATATGTTGTTCCATTCATAATTCCGAGCAAAATAACCATTGTTTTGAAGTCAAAAGATGGATCTAAAGCAATAAGAAATTTAGTCTGAAACGCAGAAGAAGCATATGAAACAAAAGAACCAAACGCTATACCAAAACACATGGCCCACCAGGCAGGTATTTTTAACAAAGATTTAAGAGATTCATTAAAAGGGAGTTTTTTAATTACAGTCGCGCCATCAAGCTCCTGGGCACCTCTTACTGGCTCTTTTAAAGTTAACTTTACAATCCCAGCTAGTGCTATTCCTGTAATGCCTAGAAAAATAAATATTCTTCTCCAATCCACATCTCCACCAGAACCCATCAAAGATGCTGTTGCAAAATAAGCAGCCATAATTCCAAATGGAATACCCATAGCATAAAAACCAAGAGCTCCTGCCCTTTCTTCTTTTGGATACATGTCTGAAATAATTGAATGAGACGGAGGGCTTCCACCAGCTTCTCCAATTCCAACACCCATTCTTGCTAACCCTATTTGCCAAAAATTAGATGCCATTCCTGTTAAAGCAGTAAAACCGCTCCAGGTTGCTAAAGCTATAGATAAAATATTAACTCGACTATAGCGATCGGCGAGCCATGCAATAGGAATTGCTATCACTGTATAGAACAACGCAAAAGCAAAGCCGATAAGTAAGCCCAGTTGAGTATTGGTAAGATCAAGATCTGCTTGGATGAATGGGGCTAGTATTCCTACAATTTGTCGATCAATAAAGTTGAATCCATAAACAACTGTTAAAAGAACTAAAGCGAAAGATCTATAGCTCTTACTAGGCAAGTTATTTTTACTCATACGAATTAAAAAGTTGTTACATTAACAAAAGTGTAACACCATTATATAAATTACTTTTGAGGGTTTATTAGATATTTTTTACCAGTTGCTTGTTTTGCATACTCTCTAATTATTTCAGGTTGAAGCACTTCCTCAAAAGAAATTTCTTGAACGTAGTTACTAGCAAAAGTAGTTGTTATCTCTCTTGCAACTCTCGCTCTCATTTCTTGAAATCTCTCCATACCAATTTTTCCGATCATTGGTGTGAGCAACCAACCGCCAAGACCCCATGACATCCCAAATGCTCTTTTTAGGACAGTTGGAGACTGATCTAACCCGCCATATATATATACCTGTTTATATGTATCTGAACCGTATCTGCTATATTCCTTAGCTGTTTTATTTGCTGCAATTTCCATAGCAGCTAATATTTGACCAGGTAGCTCACCATTATTGCCTCCACCAGTAGCATCAAAACCGAGAGTAGCTCCTGTTTCTACTAATGCATTCACTAAAGTCTTCATGAAATCTGGATCGCTTGTATTACAGATGTATTCAGCACCAAGATCTTTTAAAATATCAACTTGCTCTTGCTTCCTAACAATATTTACCAAAGGAATTCCATCATCTTTACATATCTTCACCAGCATTTGACCTAAATTAGATGCTGCGGCTGTGTGAACTAGGGCGGTATGATTTTCCATTTTCATAGTTTCAACAAAAGCTAATGCAGTTAATGGGTTTACGAATGATGAAGCAGCTTGTTGTGAAGTTGTGCCGTCATTCATAACCAAGCAACTAGCAGCTGGTACGCATCTATATTGAGAATACATGGCTCCACCTGCAAGGCCAACAGTTTTACCAATAAGGTCTTTAGCATTTACTCCTGCATCTACAATAACTCCTGCGCCCTCATTACCAACAGGCATAGATTCATCTAGTCTAGGTTTTAAAGTATTCATAAAAGCTGGATGGACTGGCATTTTTGCCACAGTATCATCACCAGAGCCTGTTACATTAATATTTTGTACGTCTGCTGCAAAACTAAGCAAAAGACCAAGATCTGAAGGGTTGATAGGGGATGCTTGGACCTCTATAAGAACCTCATCGTCGCCTGGAACTGGTTTATCAACTTTTGCGATAGAGATTTCAATATTCCCTTCACTTGTTGCTTTTGATCTTATTTCTTTTGAATATTGTTCTGACATAACTTTCCCCTTATTAATATGAAATTCGTATTTATGAAACAATATAGACTAAGGAATGATAATAGCAAGTAGACAATTAAATCATACTAGTATATAAAATCATACTATGAATAAAATTGATTGTCCCATTACCAATTCACTTAAGCTTATTGGCGGTAAATGGAAAATTGCTATTACATATAATTTGAGAAAAGGCCCAATAAGATTCGGTGAGCTTAAAAAAGTTCTCGCACCAATTACTCAGCAAATGCTTACAAAGCAGTTACGTGAAATGGAAAGAGATCAATTGGTAATAAGAAAAGTCTACGAGGTTGTTCCTCCTAAAGTTGAATATTCTCTAACTGAATTTGGTTTATCTTTAGGGCCAATATTGGATTCTTGGTGTAAATGGGGAACAGACAATCAAGATGTGATGCAGAATATCTTTGATAATCGATAATTTCTAAATATTCCTTTTAGGGCCGGGAAAAAATCTATTAGTACTTTGCTGATACTCTGCGTACCCTTCTCTTTTGATTGCAGAAAAGTGTTCTGATGGAATAGCACCAGTGGTATAAACTAAAGTTATATACATCATTCTAGACGCATATATCATTCCAATACCCACAAGAACCCAAAGAATATTGCTTAATTCACCATTAAGAAAAGATATTTCCATTGCTCCAAGTCCTAAAAAAGATGGTATTGCTAATACTATAATGCCATTCCAAACCATCCACTCTGCAAAGTAATTTGGATGACGACAGTACTTCCATAAACCAATATTACAAACTTGATTATACTTTTTTGCTTTTTTCATACTCCGTAAAAAAAGTAATTTTTGAAAATCAGCAACAGACTCAAAAATAAGAGCTAATAACCAAATGCCCATTCCAATAAATTCAAGTAAAACAAAAGATTCGTTGGTGTTAGAAGCCGTTATTAATATTGGGAGGGCTAAAAATGATGCATTTGCCATACCTTGTGAGATTGCATCAACTTGAAGTGCAAATTGTGTATTGCTTTTGCCTTCTTCCTTCCAAACAATCCTTTGATATTGATATCTCGGAAATTCTCTTTCAAGATAGCCTGCTTGCCACAATTTAAGCGCGCCAAAGCCCATGCGAAGTCCAACTAAAATTACCATAGAAGAAATTAATGCTGATCTTAGCCAATATCCATCGCTATAGAGAAAGCTTATAGTTCCCAATAAAACAAGACCCCATGGCCAGCCTATATCTACATAACTCATCCGACCTGTCTTCCAAATTGGAATACATACAACAAAGGTAAATAAAGTTAATTGCCCCAAGGCATTAATTAACCCAATATTTAAAAATTTCTGCGTACTTAAAACAAGTATTAAACCTAATAGATATGGAAGTAATGGGCGAAGATAATTCATTGAATTGTTTGTTGTATAATTTCCAAAAATTATAAGCTTGATAGATAAATAAAACTAATTTTTAGGGCTATAGATGAATAATAATGATGTCATAAAATTTTTAAACTCCTGGAAAGATGGAGTTATTGGTATTGGTAATAAATTCATAGAAGATGCTAATTATATTGATGAAGCAAAATTATTTTTGGATCGTCATTATGCATTTGATAATGCGAAAGTATTATTTAAACCAACTTTTACTAAAGAGGTTATTTTTAGAAACGACAAAGAAAGCGCCCTTTCTTATTTTATAAATGGTGATATTGCTGAGGATAATGGATTTGCTATTAAGCCTTGGAAGAGTATTGATGCCCTAGATATTAATTTCATGCTTGAAGAAAAAGTTTCAGTTGTGATGGGTGTTTTGAACCTGAAACCTTATCATAAGGGTTTAGACACAAAGATAGCTTTCACATTTGTTTTAGATACTTTTAATGGAGATATAAAAATTAAAGCTCATCATTCATCACCCATTAGCAACTAATTTCTTTTACTTAGAAATCTCCATATTTTATTTGCTACATTGGATCCTAGAAATGGCCTTGCTAACTTATAAATAATGCCAGGTATTACATAGCTATCTCCTTTAAGCGATGCTCTTTCAGTTTCCATTACAACTTTATTAACATCTATCCACATCCATGAAGGTATTTTTCTTTCAAGATGATTAAGGCCAGCTTTTTTATGAATATCTGTTCTGACATACCCGGGTAAAGATACAGTGACTGTTATGTTTTTTAACTCAGCATTAAGAGATCTGCCATATGCATAAATAGCTGCTTTAGCACTGGAATAAATTGATGATTTTGGCATTGGAGTTACTGCACCTATGCTTGAAATTATTACTACGCGGCTATTATTTTGTGCAGATAATTTTGGTATGAACTTTTGAATTAGATCAATTACGCCACCACACATTAAATAATAAGCATCACTCTTCTCTTGATCAGAGTATGTCTCAGCTTTTCCGTTAGTAGCTACGCCAGAGCAAGCAATTAATAAATTAGGAGTATCCACCTCATCATAAAGCTTAGAGATTGAATCTTTTTTTGTTAGGTCATAGGTAAAGTTTTTAACATTTGGACTGTTAAGTTTTTTAATAGCATCAAAGGATCTTCCTTTGTCATTAGAGACAATTTGAACGTGCCAACCTTTTTTAATTAGGTGCTCTGCATAGGCAAAGCCTATTCCTGACGACCCTCCGGTAATTAAAGCAACTTTATTAATAACTAATACTCCTTCGTGCCATAGAAAAAACCATTTTATTTATCTGGTGATTCTTTAAGAGCAATACTTTTTTCAGAGTCTTTAAATGCATCATCAATCGCCTTAAATCTCTTTTGTATTTCTGATCGATAGTTTGGATGAGTGAAAATATATAACTCTCCATTATTAAGGGCTTCAACTACTCGCTTACCAACAATTGAAACTTCTATTCCATTATCTATCATTTTTTTAGTTTTCCGGCGGAAGCTGTTGATGCTCTCTGATCCAGATATCTCAGATTTGTACTCTTTTGGCCTATTTCTTTCTGAATCATATATGCGCGTCTTCACAAAAGCAGGACATAAAACAGAAACATTAATATTTTGAGATGTCAGTTCCTCGGCCCAGCTTTCTGATAAAGCAACTACTGCTGCTTTAGTTGCATTATAGGCACCTCCATGAAGAAAGCCTCCCATACCAGCCATTGAGGCAACATTAACAATCCACCCCCCTTCGCCATGGCTTTTAATAAGTGGGACTATTGTTTTTGCTCCATAGACAACGCCCATAAGATTTACATCAAGCGTCCATTGCCATCCTTTTTTTTCTTGGTTATCAACTGATACTGAGTCGCCACCAACTCCGGCATTATTTACCACCATATGCACTTTTCTAAATCGCTCACTTGCTTTCTTGGCTACATGCTGCCATTGTTTCTCATCAGCCACATCAAGTCTTTCGGCTAGAACTGGAACGCCTGATTCTTCTAATCCTTTAGAAGCAATCTCAAGATTTTTCTGATCAATGTCTGTAAGTACTATATTCATACCTTGTTCGCCAAGAGCTTTTGCAACTGATAAACCTATTCCCTCAGCTCCGCCACTAATAATTGCAGTCTTACCCTTAAATTTAGACATGTTTTATTTTCCTAATTTTTTATTTTTTCCCAGTCAAGACCAAAGTCCCAGCCCATTCATCGCTTTGATTAGCTCGCCAGGATTGAACTTCTTTTAATCCAGCTTTGTTTAATAACTCAACCCACTCTAATTCTTTTAACATTAACATTGGTGTTCCAACTTTTTCCTGCCAACTATGTGAATCAATGTTTTCATAATAAAGATCAATTCCAATGATTAGCCTTCCATTATCTTTTAACCATAGATCTGATATTTTTTGAATAATATCCCCAGGGTTGCTTAAGTAGTACATAACCTCCATTGAATGAATAAGATCAAATTTTATCTCTGGATTATATTCATCAATATTGGTACACAAATACTCTTCTGAGCCGCCTCTAGATTTAGCATTTTCAATCATCTGCTTTGCTCCATCTATGCCAATAGCATTTAAACAAAGAGAATTATTTGAAACTTTTCTAGTTACCCAGCCATTCCCACATCCGATATCTAGAAAACTAAAATTTTTATTAATAGAAGCTCTCTCATTAAGAGCAAAATTAAGCATCTCATCTACAGATAAGGCATGCCCTTCCTCCATGCCAATATCTTTGCCATTTTTAGCCCATTCATCAAAAACATCAGTAGCTTTTTGCATATAAATTTATAGTTAAGATTTATTCCATCGTAATGGATATTTTTCCAAAATGTTTATTATCTATTTGATGTTGAAAAGCTTTAGCTAAATCAGCTAAATCAAAAGTATCACTTATTACTGGCTTAATATCTGTCTTTTCTAAGTATTCGATCATAGCTATTTGAGATTCTTTATTAGCCATTGATATTCCACTCATTCTAATTTGTTTAAGGAAAATCCTTGGTAAAACTATTTCACTTGCATTAGGCCCACTAAGAACACCAATTAGCGCAATATGTCCGCCAAGCTTTGCAGCCCTAACAGATTCACCAAAAGTTCCACCTCCGCCAACTTCAATAACATGGTCAACGCCCTCATTATTTGTTTTAGCTAAAACTTCTTTACCCCATTCTGGAGTTTCCTTATAATTTATTACCTCATCAGCTCCAAGCAATCTAAGCTTTTCTAATTTTTCTTCTGAAGATGATGTTGCAATAACTTTCGCCCCCATTGATTTAGCTAGTTGAAGAGCAAAAATTGAAACACCTCCTGTGCCTTGAACTAAAACGGTTTCTCCAGCTTGAAGCTTTCCATCGTCAACTAAAGCTCGCCAAGCAGTTAGACCTGCACAGGGAAGTGTTGCCGATTCTTCTAAGCTCATATTGGTTGGAATTCTTGTTATAGCTGTGTCTTGAATAGCAATATATTCTGTTGCATACCCATCCTCATGATCACCTATAAAACTTAAAAGCTCGTATTTTGGTGGTCCACTCTGCCAATTAGGAAAACAGACACTCATAACCTTATCTCCCTTCTTCCAATTAACAACATCAGATCCAATTTCTACTATCTCTCCTGCAGCATCTGAAAGAGGGACTCTATTATCATCAGTAGGAATAAAGCCCAAGGCTACCAAAAGGTCGTGATAATTAAGACTGCTTGCAGCAATCTTAATAATAACTTCGTT
>Ga0209631_10001159_pt1 | contig 34692 bp, 15 predicted proteins | sample COG_08_FD_184752 | JGI IMG/M metagenome (GOLD analysis project Ga0209631, IMG submission 184752) | Pelagic Microbial community sample from North Sea - COGITO 998_met_08 (SPAdes) (version 2) | ecosystem: Environmental > Aquatic > Marine > Neritic zone/Coastal water | place: Helgoland, sampling... | reverse complement strand
TCTCGTTGGCGGCGATGACGACTTTGCATCCCCGCCGCGCGAGCTCGCGTGCGATTGGTAGCATCCCCAGCACGACGTCCGCGCCCGAGTTGTCCACGAACATGACGCACTTTCTCCACGCGGACGCCAGCTCGCCCCCCGGCGCTCCGTCCGCGGTCCAGGACGTGTACAGGGCGTCGAAATCGTCCACCAGCCACGGCCTGGGTTTGAGCGCTGCCCGGGTGGATCGAAAGTCGCCGCCCCCATCTTCGTGCAGCTTCGCGGATGCCGCCGCGCCGAGGTCGAAGATGTTTCCCGCGAACGCACCCTGGATGAGCGCGAGGAGCCGATCCTTCGCGTTCGTGATGGCGTCGATCTCGGCGAGGACACCGGGGAGGACGGTCAGCGCCTGCTCGTTTTCCTTCGCCTTGACATCTTGGAAGCAGTCGGCGAACCCGAGCGAGCGGAGCGCCTCGTCGCGCAGCCTGCACATCTTCAGAACCGTCGGCTCGCCCTCGAAAAGGTCGGCATGGTCACCCGCATTGATACGATCGAGCGCAGCGCCGAAATCGTCGGCGAATCGGTCCGCGAGGGACGCCGCGTCCGGGACCCTCGGATCGCTCGCCGCGCGCTTCCGAAAAGAGTCGATGGATTTGCGAAAGACCTCGACCCACTCGGACTTGCCCGGCGGGATCCCACCCCTCGGGTCCTTGCTCCCCGGCGGTGGATCGTAGTCGAACGTGGTGGGTCTGTACCCGTCAGGGTCCGCGAGCTGAGGCAGCGGCACGAATTCTTCCATGACGCGTCGCCCGCCGTGCGTATCGAAATGATGGAGTGGTGCTACAAGTATCGATTCGGCACCCACTCTTCTGGCGACAGTAATTTACGCGCGTGGCGCCGAGGGAGTCGTCGGTCGCCATGGTGTGCAGCAAGTGCGAGAAGAAGCTGTCGCGGGGCATCCACCAGGAGATGTGGAAGGAGGGCTCCCGGCAGACCATCGAGAGCGGCGGGCGAAAGATCAACCAGAACATGGCGCTCAGCGGGAAGAAGAGGTGGACACCGTACGGCGGCGCCACCGGCGGGAGCAAGTGCAAGATCTGCAAGCAGTCCATGCACCAGGCGGGGATATACTGCCAGAAGTGCGCGTACCACAAGGGCATGTGTTCCATGTGCGGCGTCAAGGTGATGGACACCACGTTCTACAACATGGGCGGCGAGAGCGCGGCGGCTCAGGCGGCGAGACGATCCGACGAGGCAATCTTGGCTGCGAAGGACGACGACGACGGGGACGACCCCACGGGCATCAACGGCCCAAAGGCTTCCGAGGAGGAAGAGGAAACGGAGAACGGGGAAGAGAAGGAGGCGCGCGAGGCGCAGGAACAGCAGGACTGGCTGGACAAAGAGGAGGAGCGGCGGCGGAAAGCTGACGAGATCGCCTCCAATCGCATCCAGGGCACCACGGATCTCGCGGCGTCCGCCAGGGAACACGCGACGGCGGCGACGGGCCAGCAGGTCACCGCGTGGCAGTACGACGCCAGCACCGGGTACTACTACGACGTCGCATCGCAGATGTACTTCGACCCCCAATCGCAGAGGTACTACGACGCCAAGTCGGGCAAGTGGGTGGAGTCGGAGAAGCCCAACGCGGCAATGCTAGCCACCGGCGACGTGAAGCCGGTGAGCTTCGCCAAGGGCACGAGGCAGCCCGATAAGTGGGGGTTATAGCTTTAGCTCATTCGGTTTCCGTGTTACAAGGATGTACGTGTGTACCACTAATCACGCGGAGTTGGCGACGAGCCACTCGACGCATGTCATTGTCTCGTTACCCACCTCGGCGACAGCGTCAGCCGCCATCTTCTTGTCAAAGCCCATGGCGACGAGCTCGCCGATCACGCCGCCGCCGCCCGCGGACGCCCGCCTGTTCTTAGTGCCCCTCTTGGAAACAGCCGGCGACGCGTTCTCCTTGAGGTCAACCTTCGCGGAGTCCACGCTCTTCCTCTTCTTCTTGGCGGGCGGCTTGGGCTTGGCCGCCGCCTTCGCCTTGTTCTCCTTGAGCACGCGTCCTTCCTCCGGAGCCGACGTGAGGGTCACGAGCCTGAGGCGGAGAGCCTTGAGCAGCGCCATCTTCGCCGGCCTGGGAAGTGCGTTGACGTCCACGGTGAGGACGTCGGCGGTGCGCTTGCGCTTCTCCACCCGCCGCGTCATGCCCGCGACGCCGCCCTTGTTGTGGTTCTTGCCCATGTAGGCGTCCGCGCCGAGCTTCTTCTTGGACGGCGGGTCGGGGAGGACGATCTCGGCAATCTCCGCTTCGCTGAGGCCGTACTTGGCCTTGTTCTCCGCCCGAAGCGTCAGCGCCGCTTCCTTCTTGAGCTTGCCTCCGGTGTTGGTGATGAGGCCGCTCTTGCGGTAGATCTCGGGGCCGGTCTTGGTGTTGTTCTCCTCGCGGATCCTGTCGACGTCGACGTGCATGCCGGTGTACTCGGCGAGAGACTGCTGGCCGAGGAGACGCTGCGTCTGGCCGTTCAGCTGCTGGATCTGCTTGCCCGGGAGCACGCCGCTTTCCACGATCTGCATCCATCGCCCGATGCCGAACTTCATGAGGCAGAGGCGCAGCGTGGCGCACTCATCCTTGGTCCAGCCGGGAGACGGCGTGAAGTTCCACAGGGACCGGGCGTCGCCGATCTTGGGTCCGGCGGTGTCGGCCATGGCGAGATGCTCTTTGAGGTCTTGCGAGGTCTCGTGTGAGGTATCGGCGTGCACCTACGCTGTGCGTTGTTGGCAAGGCGATTCAAACTGATATCGAGAGTTCAAATGTTCCCAATTTTGCTCATATCAGACTGTATGGCGTAATTGGTGTTAAAAGTGCCTATTTCGGTATTTTAAAAGAACTCAGTAAACGTAGCACCACCTTCGTAAATACCTTCTACCTTCCTCCTTGCACACCTCAGGGCGGTCGGGATGGGACCCTTCCGCATCGGCGCGTTCCAGAACGCGCTTCGCGGGCCTCTCTCTGCGCGCCACACACGCCGATGCATGACGCGTAGGTTCCCCGACGTGGCCGCCACCACCGCCGCCTCATCAGCCGCCGCTCACAAAACCGACGAGGTGCCGAAAGTCGGCGACGTGCTCACGCTCGAGTGCACGTCCCTGGCGTTCGGCGGCAGGGGCGTGTGCAAACTCCCGGGGGGATTCGTCATCTTCTGCGACCGCGCGCTGCCCGGGGAGACGCTGGAGGCGCGGGTCACGTCCCTGAAGCGAGGCGGGCGCTTCGCGGAGGCATCCAAGGTTTCGTCGACAAAACCGTCCGAGCATCGCACCGCCGCCCCTTGCCCGCACTTCGAGCGATGCGGCGGGTGCACGTGGCAGGACGTGGCGTATACGCACCAGCTCACGATGAAGCGCGACCAGGTGGTGGACGTCATGACCCGAGTCGCGAAGGTGGACCAGGCGCGCGTCCAGGCTCTCGTGGGCCGATGCCTACCCAGCGAACGAACCGAACGGTACCGCAACAAGATGGAATTCGCGTTCGGACCGGGCGCGAACGGCGCCGGCGTCGTCCTCGGTTTACGACCCAGCGGTAACCACAGCGACCTGGTGGAGATCGGCAACCCACACGGGTGCCTGCTGCAGCACCCGGTCGCCGACGAGGTCCTCCGCGCGTGCCGAGCGCACCTCGACGAAAAAGTAAGAAGAAACGATCCGTCGTCGATGCGTCTTTCCGCGTTCGATCGGCGGACGGGGTGCGGAATCCTGCGCTCGCTGACCGTCCGCGTGGCGACGGACGAACGCGGCGGGGTGGCGGCGATGGTGGACATCGCCGCGGCGACGCGGGGCGACGCCGAGGAGGCGGCGCTGCGCGGACTCGCCGCGGTTTGCGCCGAGGTGGAAGGGGTGGCGTCGGTGGTGCGCACGAAAATTCCGCCGCAGCCCGAGCTGAGACTCGCGGAGGGTCGGGCGCAGGGCTGGGTAAAAGGCGGGCGGGGCGGTGGAAGGGGTAGGGGTAAGGGCGGTGGAAGGGGTGGTGTAAAGAGAGGGGGCGTGGATGCGGACGGGGAAGGGTGGTCCGGTGAAGACGTCGAGGCGCTTTTCGGCGGCGCCACTCTGCCGATGACGCTACGCGGCGTGACGTTCGCGCTGTCCGCCCCGTCGTTCTTCCAGACCAACACCGGTCAGGCGGAGAGGCTCGTCGCCGCGGTTGAGGACGCGTGCGGGTTCAGCGGGGACGGCACGGAGGTGGTGTTGGACCTGTTCTGCGGCGTCGGCACCCTCGGGCTCTGCGTGGCTAAAAAAGCCAAACACGTCTACGGATGGGAGGTTGTCCCCGAGGCTGTGAAGGACGCGGAGAGAAACGCGGCGGCGAACGGGATCGATAACGCAACCTTCCGACGCGGCGACCTAGCTAAGCTCAAGGCGTCGCTACCCGGCGTCGGCGGCAAAGGGGGCGGGGATCTTCCAAAGCCGGACGTGGTCATCGCGGACCCGGCGCGAGCGGGTATGGACGAATCACTGGTGAAAGTTCTCGCGGCCATCGGCGCCAAACGCATCGTCTACGTCAGCTGCAACCCCGCCACGCAGGCTCGCGACGTACTGAGGCTGGCGGGTGGGAACGGGGGTGATGGTGTGAGGTACGAGATGAGATCGTGCGCGCCGGTGGATATGTTCCCGCACACGCCGCACGTGGAGACAGTCGCGGTGCTCGAACGAATCGATGATTAGAATTAATTGACCCTCAGTCGTCGAATCTACCCTGGAGGTCCTCCTCCTGGAACACCTGTCGCACGGGCCCCAAATTCGCGAGCTGCGCGTAGGACCCGATCGGCGGCTCCTGAAGGTCATCGTGCGCCGATATCAGCTGCGCGTGCGTCCCTTCCTCAACTACACTTCCCCGGTGCAGGACGAATATCTTGTCGGCGCCCTTCACCGTGCTCAGCCTGTGCGCGATGACGAGCGTGGTTCGTCCGTGCATGGCGTTATCGAGCGCACCTTGCACCTGCGCCTCGGACGCTGCATCCAGCGCCGACGTCGCCTCGTCCAATAGGAGCACGGCGGGGTTGCATAGAATGGCGCGCGCGATTGCGATTCGCTGCTTTTGTCCGCCGCTGAGCTGTACCCCCCTCTCGCCGACTTGCGTGTGGAACCCGCGCGGCATGGACGTCACGAACGTGTGCGCGTTCGCCGCCATCGCCGCGCTGATGACATCGCCGTCGACAACCTCCGGGATGCCAGCTGTGCTGTCCTCCCCGCCAGATCCACCCAGGGACTCCGTCTCGTCTTCGGACCGGGCTGTCATGTCACCGTAAGGGCTCCCCGGGCTCCCGCCCCGCTCCCGCATTTCCTCCTCGTCGAGGTCGTCCAGCGACATGAACCCGCTGGAGTGACTCGAGGTGAACGAGCCGCCCGTGCGGCGCCACGGGATCAGCGATAACAACGCCCCGGACCCGCCGGGTATCGGTATGGGGTTAACCCGAGCATTCCTTGAAGCCCGTTTCCTTCGAGCTCGCCGCCGTCTGTTCTCCTCGTCCCGCTCCGCGTCCGCCATCCTCCGGCTGTACGTTATGTTCTCAAGCACCGTGCCCGAGAACAGCACGGGCTCCTGCCCGACGCACGACATCACCCTGTGCAGCCACGCGTGCGAGAGTAGGCTGACGTCCACGCCGTCGAGCGCCACGACGCCCATCTGCGGCTCGTAAAAGTGTTGGAGCAAGTGGAACACGGTGGACTTGCCACTGCCGCTGCCGCCGACCAGGGCGACGAACTCGCCCGGCTCGGCCCTCAGCGCCACCCCGTTCAACACCACCTTTTCGGGTCTCGCGGGGTAGAAGAAATGCACGTCGCGGAGCTCCACCGCGCCGAGGAAGGGCGTCACCACGTGGGAACCCTCGTTGTTACCCACCGGCTGCCTGTCTATGAGCTCGAAAACCGCCGCCGCGGACCCGCTGCTCTTGTACATGGACGTGAAGGCGTTCAGCAGGTTGCTGACGTACTCTTGCAGCTGCCCTTGGTACAGCATGAACGCGATGAGTCTCTCCGGGTGCATCTGACCGCTCATCACCAGGTGACTGCCGTACACCAAGAGCGCCACCGGGACGACCAGCTGCGATAGGAACGAATAAATCACCGAAAAGTATATTCCCGTCACCACGGCTTGCCGATTGCACAGCTCGTACCACCGTCCCAGCGCGCTGTCGTACCGCTTGCACTCGTGCTTCTCGTTCGCGAAGCTTACGACGGTTCGTATCGCGCCGATAGCCTCCAGCGCGACGTGATTCGCCGCCGCGAGCGAGTCCTGCGTCGCCGTCGCGTTCTTGGTCATCCACTCCCCGTAAATCCTATTCGCCGCCGTGGTTATCGGTATGATGGCGCACGCGACGAGCCCGAGCCTCCAGTTCTGCAACAGCAAATACACCGCGATACCTGACACCCTGACCACCGACTCGGTGACGTTGCGGAACACCCAGGAGAGGTTGGACGCGATCTCGGTGGTATCCGCCGTGAGCCGCGAGGAGATGCTCCCGCCGCTGGTCACGTCAAAGTAGCCAATCTCCTGCCCGAGTATCTTCTGGAACAGTGTAGATCGAAGCCTCCGGACGATGCGGTTCTGCACGAACGTGAACAGGAAGACGTTCCAGAAGTCGAGCGCCGCGTTGACCCCGCCGGCGATGGCGAAGAGCTCCAGGGAGGTTCGCAGCCTCTCTTCGTCGCCGTCGATGCACGAGCCTATCGCGCGGGACATGAAGTGCGGCGACGCGAGGGAGAAGGGCAGGCGGCAGATCAGGGAGAAGAGACCAAGCGCTAGCCAATGCCAGTCGGGCCAGGCCAGTGACTGTGACGTGGGGACGGGGGATAGGGGTCAACGGGCGGTGCACGGTTGAATTTGGTGACGTCAATGTTCGGGTTCGAGATTGGGCACACGTACCAGCAGTCGCCCGAAGGACGGCTTCTTCCGTTCTTCCTGGTGATACCCTTCCTCGTCGGATAGCTCCCCGGCATGTCTGAGAGCCTCGGCAGCGGCCGTCGCGCCCCGCTGCGACGCATCCTTGGCGATTAACTGCGATGGGGGAGGGCGGTGAGTGTCGAAACGTCGTGCTTTTGGGTGTGCTCTTCCCGCGAAAATCGGGCTCGATGGGTTCGGGCTCAATGGGGCGCGCGGACACTCACCAGTAAATCCTCCACCGGTCGCTCGACCGTGGACGTGAACCCCGGGCTCAGTAAGGGTTCCTCCATGGAGTCCGCCGACTCCACCCGGACGAACCCATTCCCGTTGGGAGACATCCTCCAACGTTGCGCTCCCTCCGATTTGTCCTCGAGCGACAACTGGCATGGCAGCTTGTTGTCTTGGAGCGCCTGAACAACGAAAATATGGATTCTAACTAGTTCACATACGTTTCTCGATTGAACCCACGTCAATTAGGCCTTCTCAACGCTAATTGGACAAGAATTTATAACTTGCAGCCATACGAATTGTTGCCCTCGACATATTTGGGTGTTGAACGGTGTTGGAGGTTACAAGGATCTACAACGAAAGGCGCACCGGAGTGGCAGCCGTGGGTGTCGGCCATGAGGGACGACACCAACGTGGATTGGATCCATGGCCTCCCCTTCCACAGCTTCGACCCCAGTGCCTACGGCCGGAGCGTGGCGCTCGTCGCGTTCACGTACTCCACGCCGTGGCTCGCGCTCGCGCTCGTCACCGTCGTGGCTTGGGGGCAGTTCCACAGAGGCTGCATGTGCGGGCGCCTCCGAGTCCCTCGTCGACCGGGGCTGTTGGGGATGAAGCCCGCGATGATCATGTTTCTCGTGATGGCGTACATCGCGTGCAGCCTGGTGCCGTCGGCGTACACCAGGTACAACGAGGGCTCCGGGGACGTCGACGACGCGCTCCGCGCCCTCGACGCACTCGCGACGGGAGCGATGGGGCACGCGGCGCAGGCGAAGAGCGCCGCGGCGGAGTGCTCCGCGGCGCTCGCGGTGGTGGACACGCACTTCAAAGACCACATGGCGCCCGCGCTCAAGGTCCAGCGCGCCAGGCAGGCGGCCGAGCACTTCGGCGCCGCCGCGGAGGGCGTCGGCGGGATGGCGTGGAAGGATCTCGGCGACATGCGCGGCTACGACGAGCGGTGGTCGCGTATCGACACCTGGTTCACGGCGCTGTCCGCGACGACGTACACCCTTCTCATCCTCGCGGCCATCGCGCCCGTCGCCGCCAGAGCAATGTTCAGCGCTGACGTCGCCGCCGAGAAGTTCACAATCGCGGCGCCTTTTCTCGCGCTCGTCGCCGCGTGGCTCTTCCTCGCGGCTTCATCCCCGGCGACTGTGACCCTCGCCGAGACCTGCCACGACTGGGTTCCCACGGTGACGGAGAGGGTCCCCGCCGGCGGTCGGTTCTACTTCTTCTGTGAAGTGGACGCGTCGGCGTCGGCGGATGTTATACCGACGGCGACGGTTTCTCCCACCGTCGCCGCCGTCGACGCCGCGGGTGTCGAGTTCCGCGCGTCGATCGAGGCGGTACTCGCGCTGGACCCATCGCTGTCGTCCGCGGGGCACGACGTCACGACGGCGGCGTTGAAGCGCGTGGAGACGTGCGAGGGCACCGGCGTGTCGGCGAAGACGGCGGTGGTGACATCGCTCGGTTCCTGCGACCCGATTGGAGCGAATCTGAGAGCCGCGAGGGAGGGTGCGTGCGGCGCCGCCGTCACCGGAATCTTCTGGAACAACATCGCGATCATGCTCCTGGCGTTCGTGATTTTCTACCACGCGCTCCGGGGGTGGCTGTGGGAGCTGGTGGATTGGGTCGCGATGGGCGACGTGGTGTACGGGGAGAACAGCCCGCGGGGGCCCAAGTTTGGAACTAACCCTTCCGTTAAGGGGTACGGCTCAACGTACGTGTCACCCGGCGCGGACGTCGAGTCGCAGATTGAACGGCTAGAGGGTGAGTTTAAGGGGGTCAAGGGGGACGTGAAGTACGTCATGGGCAAGGTTGACGAGATGGTGCCGCTCGTGCGCGACTTGGAGGCGGCGTCCCGCGTGAACTCGCCAGTCGGCAAAGGGTCGCCAGAGGCTCAAACTAAGGGGTCGCCAGAGACTACGACGCATACTCTCGCGCAGGCGTCTCGAATCGCGCTGGGGTCGAGGAAGGCTTCGCCGAAGGAGGGATCGCCCGAGGGGTCGAGGAAGGCTTCGCCGAAGGAGGGATCGCCCGAGGAGAAAAGACAGCTCGCGCCAGAGATGGCGCAGCAGGTGTAAGATACAGGCTTGTTCAATACACATCGAGACACATAGATCATGTCAAACAATCGTCGCGAACTTCACTCGGAATCCGCGGCGTCAACCTCCGAGGTCCCCGCGTCCTCGACCTCGTCACCCTCCTCCTCGAACTCGTCGACGGCGTCCTCGACGTTCTCATCCACCGCCTTCGACTCAATCACCGACGACTTCGCTCCAATGCGTTTCCCATGCGTCCACTTCCTCTTCGCACGAGCCGCGAGGGGCAGCAGCTGATCCTTCCGCTCCCGCAGAATCGCCGCGCCCGCGCCGACGAGCGCGAGCCGCACCAACCATTTCCTCAAACCGCCGAAAGCGCCGCCCGTTTCATCCTCCGGATCGAGGCCGAGCTTAACACGAATCGCCTCCTGCTCCAACCGCTCGATCTCCTCCCAGTCCTTCGCGAAGCTCTTCGCGATCTCAGCCTCGTTCACGCTGACGTCCAGCACGGTACGTTCGCCACCCGGGGACCACGCGTCGATCGGCGACGCCGCGCCGGGCGACCCGCTACTGCGAAATTCGTCGTCGATGACGGCATCCGCCGCGGGCGTTTCCTCCTCCCCATCCTCGTCCCCATCCTCCTCCCCATCCTCCTCCTCGTCGTCGTCGGTGAGGGGCACGTAAAGTGGGGACTCCGGCCGCGGCGTCGATTCGTACTCGTACTGGTACTCGTCCTCGTCGGTGGACGTGTAACCGAGCAAGGGGGACTCGGGCCGAGGGGTGGACTCGTAGGCGTAGGCGTATTCGTCCGAGTCGGTGGAAGACGCGTTCAGGAGTTCATCCTGTCGTTTCGCGTACCTCAGCATGAGCCACTGGTCCTCGCTCAGCCCCGCGTGCACGATGTCGTCCGTGGTCTCCAACGGGTCGGTGGATGGGAAATCCATCATGGATCGTTCGAACTCCTCCAAGGATTCCACCTCGAGGCCGTCGACGCTCGGGTTGCTTTTCAGCCGGGCCAGCGTGGACGTCGGCGAGACCGTGCCGCGCTCATCGTTCGACTCCGGCCTGACTGCGGCTGGCTTTTGAGCGCTCGCGAGGACCCGTTCGAGCGCCCGCTCGGAGCTCGGCGTGCGAGAGCGCGTCACCGCGTCGCGCAGGAGAGACTCAGCCTTGCCTGCGGCGCGCCACTTTGCAATCTCCTCGAGCTCGATCAGTCTACCCTGGTTGACGAGCTTGGTGTACCTGCCGAGGAGGAAGCGCTCGGCGATGGCGGAGATGCCGAGGGTCCACCAGCCGCGCAGCCGGAGCCTGGCGCGGACGGTGAGGGTCTTGATGGTCCCCGCGTGCGGCCGCTCGGGATCCGCCTCGATGACGCAAATCTCCTCGGCGGTGACGAGCTGCGAGTGCGATTCGTTGACGGTGTACATCACCATCTTGCCCGCGGGCTCGGACCACTCGATTCTCTCCGTGCCCGTGAGGTACTCGCCGCCGGAGATCTTCTTGACCCATTCCGGGGCGTCGTTCGCGGCGAAGAACCGGCGGTATCGCATCGCCCACGCCTCGGTGTCGGTGCCATCGGACGTCGGCTTCTCGGGCCTCTCGTCCAAGATGTCCACGCGACGGACCAGCGGCATCGACGGATGGGGTCCCTGCGACCGTTCCCTGAACGCCGCCATCACGACGGAGACGTGCTCGTCGTACTTGAAAACCACCGTCTTCTCCATGCCGCCCTTGGAGGCGGACATCTCGCGCAGCTCAGCGAAGGACTCGGCGACAGCCATCGTCGTTTCGGAGATCTTATTCCAACGGTCTGGTTTCTCTCGATATCGTTCCGGGCGCGCCGGTGGGATGTCGCCGACGCGCGCGCGGGAAGGTGAGAGCGATACCCGGTACAGGCACCACTCCGAGTGTATCGAAGGCACACGCGCGAGCCGGCGGTGCCCGTGAAGTGTGGACCGCGCGCGCGTGAGTCCCGGGAGATGCCCGTTTTTGGTTGCCGGGCGAGTCTCATCGAGCTGCGAGCTGAGCTCCTGCCAAACTCTCCGCCCCGCCACACGTAGCCGCGCTGGCCGGGCGACACGGTAGTCGGAGGTTGGGTTTTTTTGACGCGATGGGGATGCCCCCGCCTCCTCCCCGGTTCGACGGGTCCGCGGGCGGTGCGGCCGAGGTTTCCAAGTCCATGCCTCCCCCGCCTCCCACGTTCGACGGCGCTCCGGCGATGTCGGCGGCACCCCCAGATCCGGAGCCCCAACACGTCGAGGAGGAAGCGGCGCCTCCCCCTCAGGCGGCGGCTCCTCCCCCCGGCGGGTACGAGCAGCCCGAGTGGGGCGGCGTGCCCTCCGTCGACTTCTCCCTGGAGGTTCTCAAGGACGGCGCCATCATCGAGACGATCGACTGCGCGGGCCGCGACCACCTCCGATTCGGCCGAACCCCGAACAACGACGTGGTCCTCGAGCATCCCTCCTCCTCGCGACTGCACGCGGTGCTGCAGTTCGCGAACGGCAGCGAGGAGATCTTCGTACACGACTGCGGCAGCACCCACGGCACCACCGTGAACAAGCGCAGGCTCAAACCCGGCGTCCACGCGCCCGTCTTTGTCGGCGACCAGATCAAATTCGGCCAATCGTCCAGGGCGTTCATCGTCGCGGGAGCCGCAGCGCTCATGCCGGAGGAGGGTTTGAGCCGCGAGGAACGACGCAAGCTGCGCGCGCTGGAGAAGATGTCCGAGCAAGAAGCTGTCGTCGAGATCGAGCGGGAACAGCGCGCCAGGGCCCAGGCTGCCGCGGCGACGGCGGCGGGCGCCTCGTGGGGGCTGGAGGACGACGACACGCTCGAGGAGCAGCAGCGCGAGGCGGATCTCTTGGAACATTTCGACTGGCGCGAGCACCAAGGGACGTTCACGGAGAAGCAGCAGGACCAACGGGAGAAGATCCAGCGGCGGGAGCAGAAGATCGCCAACATGAAGGCGGAGATTGAGCGAATCAAGGCCAAGGAGACGTCGGAGAACCCGCTCACCGCGGGGCAGCAGAACCAAATCACCCGCAACGAAACCGCCGCGGAGAAACTCGAGGAGGAAATCGAAGACATGGACGAGGTCCTCAACGACTCACTGCGAGAGTCCTTGGGTGCCAAGCGCATCAACCGGGAGGGCGGTAAACGGAAGAAGAAAAAGAAGAAGAAGGGTGCCTACTCCGACTCGGACTACTCGGACGACGACGACGACGACTTTTACGATCGCACCGACGCGGCGAAGGAGCGCCGACGAAAAAAAGAAAAGGCCAAGGCGGACAAACGCGCCGCCGAGCGCGGGGAGACCACCACGAACGGCGGTCTCCCGGGCGGTGCCAAGCAGCCGGAGACCGTGGAGACGGCCGCGACGCTGTGGGAGAAGAGGCAGGTTGCGGAGGCGGCGATTAAGGAGCTCGAGGGCCGAGCCGAGGCGGCGAAGCGGCGCGAAAGTGAAAAAGACGCCGCGGGAGGTGTACCCGCGAACGCCGCCGCCGACGATGACCTGGACGCGTTCATGGACCAGATCGGCGCCAAGCGCGACGCCGAGGAGGTTCGCCGGCTCAAGGTGCAGATCGGCGAGCGCAAGTCGGAGCTGGAGAGGCTTGAGCGTTTGCTGCGCATCGCGGATCCGCACGGCGAGTACAAACCCGGGTCGGCGCTGGCCAAATCCGTGGCCAAGCTCGCGGAGGCTGAGCGCGCGAAGGTGGCCGCCGCCGAGGAGGCTGCCCGGCGCAGGGCTGCCGCCAAGGCTGAGGCGGCGCGAACGGCTGCGCAGGAGGCGAAGGAGCGCGAGCGGTTACGCGCGTGGGAGGAGCAAGGGAACCTCTCGGCTAAGCGAAAGTTCACCGGCGGACCAGGACCGGACGCCGGGCCGGACGCGGGGGCGGTCGCACCCTCCGGCCTCGGCGCCGAGGCTGCCGCGAACGCGAAGCTTCCGCTGGGTATATCCACCGCGGACGACCGGAAGAAGGGCGGTATGAAACCGGCGGGGGGAGTCAAGCTGTCGGTGCCGGAGGAGGAGATGAGGCCGATGATCGTCGACGAAGCCGGCGACGAGGTCGACCCGAGGACTGGGGAGAAACTCGTGAAGCAAATCGAGGAACTGGAGCCATTGCCCCAACCCGTCGCCGAGGCACCCGCCCCTCCACCCGAGGCTGCGCCCGAGCGACTCGAGGGCACCATGGAGGAGGAAGAGGATGACGAGGACGACGGGTTCATGACCGCCGAGCAGCTCAAGGCGGCTGCTTCCAAGGGTGGCGGCTTGGACGCGGTGATCAAGAAGCGCAAATCCGTGCTCGAGATTCGCAAGCCCCCGCCCGGTAAGGGTCCCGCGCGGGAGCCCGAGCGCAAGCGTGCCAAGACGGAGGGCGGTTTGGACGGTGTCAAGACCCAAGAGGAGCTCGTCGCCGAGGCTGAGGCTAAGGTGCAGGCTGACCTGCAGCGGCTGCTCGGCGGCGGAAGGTTCGGGTCCGAGGCTGTCGACGAGCGCGAGGAGGACGAAGACGATGTGACGGACCTGACGGGCGGACCGGGTTGGTCCGCGCCGCAGGGGCAAACAGGGGACGGACGGACGAGCCTCAACGCCAAGTTTGGGTACTAATTTAGCTCTCTATTTTACATCGAGCGTAGTCTAACACTTACAGTTTTCCGTCGTCCAGCTCCCAGACGATTCTCTCAAACGCCGCCTGATACTGCGGTGCGTCGCGGATCGAGTAGGTCCTCGCGCCCAGCAGCTGCGACCCCGCGATGGCGAGGTCGAAGGTTGGGTTGCCCTCAGCCACCCGCTTATCAGTCTGGAAGTACGCCGGGTACAGTTCCACCAGGATGCCCTTGACAAACGCGAAGAGCCCGCGGAAAAACAAAATCATGACGACGACAAACAGCGTCAGCGTGTAAATCGCGGTGTTCTTCTGCAGCGCCCGCCTGGCCATCTCGCTCGGGTTACTCATCGTGCCAAACACGCTCCCGAACGGCTCGGGAAGGCTCTCCCACGCGTCGCAGAAGCTGTAGAGGGCACCGCCGATGAGCGCCTCCACCGTCGGATCCGGCGGCATGGTGTAGTACGAATTTGCCCATATGGCGAGTACGAGGTACCCGAGGCACGCGTACGCCATCAGGTGAGCGACGCCCATGCCGAGGATGGTCGAGTACCACGGCGGCATCTTGCTCACCCGCGCAAACTCAAACTTGTCGAAGCCGTAGCGTACCATGTACGCGATGGAGGCCAGCGGTACCAGGATGGGTAAACCGGGGGAGAAGGTGAGGGTGACGAAGAGGATGTTCAGAATCTCCCCGTAGTTTACGGCGAGGTTGAACTCGGCGCCTTCAAACGCCTTGTTGAGCTGGTCCTGCGTCACGGCGTTCCTCGAGGCGAAGAACTTGCCGAGTTTGAACCTGAACAACCGAACGATGGTCTGAATCCGCTGCGACACAGGCGTGGCCACCATGGAGATGACCAGCGCGTAGCCCACGTTTTTATACCAATCCGGCACGAAATCCTCCATCTCGCCCTGGAACAGTAAGCCCTCCCCGGGCGTCCCTTTGAGCTGCTCCTTGAGCCACGGGAACGAACCGTTCAGCACCACGAGCAAAATGGCGGTGTTGAAGAACTGCGCCATGAACAGCTTCATCATCACGCTCATCTGCTCGCTGCTCGCGCTGTGATGCTTCTCGAACCGCACCAGCCACACCAGAAGCGGCTTCAGCACGAGGTTCAACACCACCACGATGGCGCTCGCCACCGCGCCCGCCACCACCTGCATCGTGTACCCGAATATGTACGGCTGGCAGTACTCCGATTCGTCCAGCACGGAACCCGCGCTGATGTGCTCGAGGCAGAAGCACGCGTAGCAGAACGAGTCAAACGCGCCGCACGTCCCGTTGTGACTCGCGACGTAATTCGCCTGAGACGCCGCCAGATCCTCCGCCAGTAAACGCCGTGATGGCGGCGGCGGGGACGCGATCAACGTGATATCCCGCTGCGGATCCCCCTCTTGCTCCGCTTCGTAGCACTGGGAATATATGTCACGAAGGTTTTCGTTATCCATCGTCACCGGGTCGGTTCCGTATTGGCAGTTGAGTCGGCACTCGTCCTCGTCGTACGGCGTAGACGAGTTGGACGCCATCATCTGCACCGCCGCGATGGAGATGAACGCCAGCCCGAGCACGATGCCGGTGAGTAAGGAGATGTTGAACTGCCTGAACCTGCGCTGTGCATAGTTGTACTGCAGGTTCTCCCATCGGATATCCCCGGGGGGCGGCGCCTGTTTGACTCGGAGCCTGTGCTTCTTGCGCAGTCGCAGTTCCGTGGGGCGCCAGAGCCACGCGAACAGACCGGGTCGGTACATGTCGAACATCTTTAAGAAGTCCGCCTCCTCCTGGAACGTGACGTACGCGCAGATGGCCACTCTGTGGTCGCCGCCGCGGTCGTTCTGGAGCGCCCTGATGGCGGCGTCGCACGCCCTCAGCGCTTTCTTCGCCTTCACCGCCTCGTCGTGAAGCCACTCGATCTTTCTATCGCTCACGTCCGGATCCTCGCGTCCTTTCTTGTACTTGGCCACCTGCATGTGGAACAGCTCCTTCGCCTTCTGCCGCTCGAAAGCCAGCGTGAGCAGCTCCGCGTTGTTCGTCGCCACCACCACGTTTTCAACCTTGCCAACCTTTTTGTCGAAAAACTTGTGAATCTCCTGATCCTTGACATCCTCCGGCAAGTCGGTGATGACGACGCTGTAGTCCTCGATGGTGCACATGTTCGCATCCACCTCCTTGATGATCTTTCGTTGGATACCCGGAATAAGAAACGCGCACGCGGCGAACATCGCCAGGAACACCATGTTGAAGTAGGACATGCCCACCATCAGTTCGTCTTTCGGCTGGGAGAAAAAGTTGTGATTCCTCGAAGCGCCGTGCGTCCACGGCCACGCGGTATCGTTGCCGTAACTGGCCGGCGCGGGCGGCGCCAGCCCGATGGACGGCGCCGTGTGCGTCTCGTTATCCCCCAGCCCGCCCCGTTCCCACTCGTAGATCAAGCCAAAGTTACCCAGCGTCGACGCCTCGACGAACTGCACGGTTGGATCTTTTTGTTCCTCCAGCCCGTCTCCCCCCATGTTGATGAGCATGGCCGGGATGCACAGCACCGCGAGCCACATGAAGGAAAAGGCGATGAACTTCATGAACGTGAAGTACAGCACGACACCGATGCCGTACGTGTTCAGGTCCGTCGGCGCGAGGCCCATCGCGCTCTTCACCTTGTGCTGCGGGTTCGCCTCTTCGCCGTGCTCCACCGCGAGTTCGATGACCGGCGGTCGGTAGTAGTCCTCGCCGTCGGGGTCGTCGGGGTCCCAGTACGTGCCCTCGTCCCAGTACTCGTCCTCCCAGTACCCGTCGTCCTCTCCGTAGTTGCCGTGGTAGGTGCTCGCGCCGTCGCCGCCGTAGTTGCTGTAGCCGCCGTAGGATGCGCCGTATCCGCCGTAGGTGGCCTCGGGGTACTCGGGGTGGACTCGCGAGTTGCCGCCGCGTGACCTGCCGCCGTAGCTGTACTCGGTGCGCGCGTCGTCGCCGCCGTCGCCCCACGCCACCCTGCTACGGGGTCTGCGGCCGCCGTACTGGCTCATCGTGCACCGATAGCCGACCCGGTCGTCCTACCCGACCCTCCCTCCCGTCGACGATGAGAGGGCACCCTGTCGATGTCGAGGGGAATGCGGGAGGTTGGTTTGACCGGGGACGTGCACGGGCGCTCGACGGACGCGCGTGCCCACGAACCGCGTCGATGCCGACGGCCCGGTCTCCCGATACCTCGAGTCGATCACGCGGTGTCCACCGGGCGTGTCTCGACCCCTTATGCGCTCACGCTCGGTCCCACCGACAGCGCGAGCCGCTGTGTCGGGACGCGGACTATTGCTTCGCAAGCTCTCGTGAAAATATGATGACGCGGGAACCGTAAACGACGGTTTACTTTCCTCGCTCAATCCCGTGTGGCCCGTAACCTTGCGATTTCGAGGCAAAACTAACTTTTTTCAAACGGTCGAGTGCCAACACTTCATCACAACACTTCCCCCCGTTCAAAAGCGCGCGCGCGTCGTATCGACAACGCGCACGATGTCCGCCGCCATGCCCAAGGCACAACCCCTGGACGATGTATCCAACCTCATCGACCTCGACGCCCTGAACAAGGAGCTCGACCAGGCGAGGAGCAACGTCGAGATGTGGATGGCCCGGCGCGAGCTCTCCATGAAGGAGCAGGTGGCCGTCCACAAGACCAACATGGCGGTCGCCGAGGAGGAGTACGTGTCCCTCGTCGAGCGCGAGAAGGACCTCGCGACCGCCGCCGAGGAGCTCGCCAGGCGCCAGGAGTACCAGCAGGCGGAGCTCGACGCGCTCCAGGAGGAAGCCGCGCAGGCGAAGGAGCTCGGGGAGGATCTCCCGCAGCAGCTGCAGACGCTCCGCGCGCAGGTCACCACGGAGAAGGACGATCTGGAGCGCGAGCAGACCAAGATCACGGGCGAGGAGATGGTCAAGGCGCAGATGCTCCAGGCGCACCTCTCCGCGGTGGACCTCTACCGCGACAGGCTCGGCCTCAGGTTCGAGATCGGCGACGCGGAGGAGCTCCGATTTTTCTACAAACGCGTAGACCCGGCGGACCACGAGCGGGAGTTCATGGTGGCGGTCAGGGTCGTGGACAGCGGCGGGTACGAGCTCATGGACTGCGACCCGGACATGGGCGACCAGGCGCAGGCGCTGCTCGCGGAGTGCAACAGGACGGATAACCTCTCCGGGTTTGTCCGGGGGATCAGGAAGCTCTTCCGGTCGGCCGTCGCGGAGGAAGAGGTCGCGGCGGCGGCGGCGGCGCTCAGGGAAAAGGCGAACATCGTCCCGCCGAGCTACGTCCCGGTGGAGGAGCCGGTGTCCGAGCCGGAGCCCGTCGCGCCCCGCACCCCGTTCAACACCAAGCCCGACGATATGGTGCCGCTGTGAGTTTGCTCTCGTGGAATGTAAATGGTAAAAAAAATGCGTCGTAAACTAAGCTCAGTCCTATCAGTCCGCGCTGCCTTTCATCATGGTGGATTTCCGCACCCACCACGCCAGCTCGGTATCCTCCGGTGTCCTAGGGTTATGAACGTAGTGGTCGCTCCACCTCGCGCTCATCTTGGGCACGAACCCGCCGTGCGTCTCGGCGTCGAAGATGCAGCACGGCTCGGCGGCTTGCCTCTCGAACCTCCCCGAAAAGTCAAACTCCCGCCCGTTCGCGTCGGGGCCGACGGTGAGGGACCCGGGCCTCTGCTTCCACTCGTGCGGGTACGACACGGGCGCCTGGATGTACCGCACGCCGTCGATCGTGGCGTCCCAGCCGAAGTGCGTGTGCCCGAAGCAGTGCACGTGCGTCCGGTCGCGAGAGGCGCCGCCGGTCGGTTTCTCCCTTCGAAGGTTTTGTATTCGAACGCGGCAAAAGTCGGATCCCACCGCCTTTGGAAGGTTCGGGTAGAACAGCATGCGCTTCTCCGGGCACAGCTCCAGCCGCGGGAGGAAATGCGAGAACGACACGATCGGCGCGTTCGCGTCAGCCTCTGACTGATCCGGCGACCGCAGTCGGTCCGTGAAGTCGCTCCATCCCAGCCGAGTGTCGTTGACCGCGTCCATAGCCTCCGCCACGCTCTCGTCCTTCGGGTCCAACCCGCCCGGCCACTCGCACAGCCTGAAGTCGCTCATGACCAGGTGCGGCGGGTGCACGCGCTGCTCGGTGATGTCGGGTTCCGTGTCGAAGGACGAGTGGTACCATGCGACGACGGGCGCGACCCATATTTTCCGATCCCCGTCGCCGAGGAGCCGCGGCCGCGTGTCCACCCCACACGTCTCGCACAGCTGTAGCACGCGCTCGAGCTTGGCCATGGAGTCCGGGATGATCTCCCTGTCCGCCTCGGATTCGCCCTCCTTCAGCGGGCCGCGTCGTTTGCACCAGAGTTCGTGATTTCCTGGGGTGAAGAAGGTGTATCGAAATCTGGATGCGAAGTGCGTGAAGGTCTCCTCGAGCGTCGACAGGTCGTCCGATATGTCCCCGGCGAGGATGATGGCGTCGTTGGTGTACTTCGTATCGCTCAGACCCCGCACCCACTCCATGTTCTCCTCGAAATCCGTGTGGATGTCGGATACGACGAACACCCTGGGGCACGGCATGGAGGCCGAGTTAGGAACCTCACTGCTCCGGGCTGAGCGCAGATCCGGCGACGCCCGAGCCGGGTGCCTTCGACGGGCGGGCGGGCGGCCGAAGCGGGACCGAGCGCGTGGCTGCGCGCGAGGATCTATCCGTGTGCGTCCCGATGTGCTCGCGGCTTGCAAGCGGGTACAAGCTTGCATGCCTCGTGGAGTCCGCGGGGAGGCGAGGGGGCGCCAACGCCTGTGAGGACGGTCTCGGTCTCGAAGCGTCATTTGCGCGGGAGGATCACGTGCGAAGAACCGGCAAGATGTAAGCGCGTGACCACAACGAGGAGCGCGCTGCGGCCCGGGGCATAGTTTGGGAACTATGCAGGCCGGCGTCGCCTTGCGATCATGGTCGCGAGACGTCGCGTACCCGCGGCGAGATCGCGTGACGCGCACATCTCGGAGATCGCGGAGGCGCGTGACCGTCTCGCAAGGCACCCGAGGTGGTTCGGGCGATGGTGTCAATCTCGCTGGACCCGACGCGTGGGCCGACCTGGCCCCACCGGGGCACGTTCGCGGCGCCAACAGGATCGCCGATACATCCGCGACGACCATGGCGGCGCCCGCGGTCGACGCACCCAAACCGCGGTTCAAAATCGACCCGATCACGGCGGCGGTGGGCGGAACCGCGCTGGCAGCCGCGGCCATCGCGGTCGGGCTACGATCCAACCCGAAGGCTACCGAGGAGCTCGTGCACCTGAAGGAGCTCATGGAACACAGAGCGGAGGTGCTGAAGGAGTTCGGCACCGGCACTGGGCGGCAGATGTTCCCCGTGATCCAACGGTACGCGCAGCAGATCCAGTCACGGTACGACGTCCTCTTACTGCCGAACGGCATCGAGACGATGATCTACGCGGAGATTGTTAAAACAGGCGCCATCGGCGCGTACGAGTCCCTCTACGACAACGTGCGGAACGTCAACCTGCTGGGGCACCCGCTGAAGCTCAAGACTGTACCCAACTTGGCGCACCAGCCGCCGATGCCGCAGGTGGACATGGAGGACTGCGAGGAGTTTGTCACCAGCGTGCTGTTCGACGAGACAGATGAGAACGTCGGGCTTGGGATCATCCCGCGCGGGCTCGAGGTGCAGATCTACCGCAACGCGATGGTCACCGCCGTGTACCTCATGGAGGACACCCTGACGCACTTCAACGTACGTTTCTTCGGCACGCAGTATTCCTTCGAGTTTGGCAAGCCGGCGGCGGAGTGGCGAACGAGTAAGAAGCACCCGACGCTGAGCGACGCCGCGCTGAAGAGGCTGGTGAGGGAGGAGATCCAGGCGCCGGCGGTGCTGCGTCTGGCGCCCGGGGTGGAGAAGAACGCGGGTAAAGTGGCGGTGGCGCTCGCGGGTGAGGTTGTGGGCTCGGCGGAGGTTAATTTCCTCGGTCTCCCGCTGCGGTTCTCGCTCCAGCCGGGGGGTGACGAGGCGTTTTCGTCCGACATCGGTCGGGTGCCGAGGCTCTCCGAGGCGGGCAAGCTCGTCCCGGGCGGCGGCGAGGTTCTTCCCAACTTTAACCCCACCACGGCGCTGATCAAGCAGAACGTGGGATCTACCACCTTGGAGATCATCGAGAACTACGTGGAGCTGTACATGGAGAGCAGGCCGAAGCGGAACGTGATCGCGAACCCTTTCTTCTTTAGCAAAAAACTGGAGCGGGAGACGTACGTCGGTTTTCTCTCAGCCGTCGTCGGAAGTTTGGAGAACTCGGTCGTCTGCGACTTGATGGGCATGGACGTGGTGCTGAACGTGGGCAGCGCCGCGAGGGATAACAAGGGTAAGATCAAGCCCCCGAACCTCAGCGCGTTCAAGGTTTCGTCGGACTTTGGCGACAACAGGCGAGAAATCGAGGAGCTGGTGGACTGGCTCATGAAGGACCCGATGTACAACATCAAGGCGGTGCCCGACAACATCGAGCGCGCCATCTACTGCAACGTGTTCGAGCTCGTCACGAACATCCTCGCCGGGGCGCTCAGCTCGCTGGAGATTGAAATCCTCGGCCGCGCGGTGCGGCTCAAGCTGAGCGAGGCGAACAAGCGCGACCGCGCCAACCTCGCCAACCTACGCCGGTTCAGGCCGTCCGACGAGGTTTTGCAAAAGTTTTCCGAAAACTTCAGCGCGGTTCCCGCTCTGCAGGAGGTGATGATGAACGTCTACGCCTTCGTGCTCGCGTTCGTGTCGTACGAGCTGTCCAACGTGGACGTCAACTTGGTGGGCCGGAAGCTCCAGTTCTCGCTGGGTGTACCCTCCGAGGTTGACGAGAGGTTAGCGGCGGAGAAGGCGAAGGAGGAGTCGGAGTTCAACGCCCGGCTGCGACAGGCGCTCAACACCCTCGTGGAGGAGATGGTGGACGCGGCGGAGGAGGTCACGGGCAAGGAGATCGACGTGGACTTGGAGAAGATGGAGGAGTACGAGCGGGATGTACTCGCCAACGTGGGTCTGCGGGCGAGCAAGGTCAAAGACGAGGTTTGGAAATTCGCGAGCGGCGTGTTCGCGTCAAAGGACGGATCGGAGGGGGATATCGAACCGCCGATGGCGGGTCGCGCGTCCTCCTCCGGGGTGAGCGACGATGATCTCGACAGCGTCATCTACAAGACCTTCCTGGCGCATCACTCGCCCGCAGACAAGGAGTTTCCGTTTCCTTACCTGAGCCCGAAGGATTTCAGGTTTGCGGTGAGCGACCTCGTGAAGCAGCTGCGGCCGGGCTCGGATGATAAGTTGAGGGTGTCCGCCGCCGCGGTTCAGAAGGTGGCGAACGCGGCGGACATCAACGGCGACGGTGTGATCCAGTGGGCGGAGTATTACTTCGCGGCGAAGGAGTTGTACGATCTATTCGGGGTCAAGACTCCGTGATTAAGGTATTCAATGAATTCTTGAACTAATTTTACTCGTCGTTTCTCTTTTCGTCGTCGTCGACGATGTGGACAAGCTCCTTCTCGATCGCGGCGGGCGGCGGCGCGCTGGTCGCGGGGATCGAAGGTGCGTCTGCGTAGACAGGCGGTGTAATTGGAGGAGTAGGAGGAGTGGGAGCCGGAGGTGGAGCCGGAGGGGCAGGTTCCGAGGGAGGTTGAGCCGGGGGCTCTTTCTCCTTCTTCTCCTTCTTCTCCTTCTTGCGGAGTAACCCCCAGACCTTCGCCAGCCGCCTCTTCCTGTGCGGTAACCTGTGCGCGTGATCGTCCTCGATGTGAGCCGCGGGCACGCCGCCGGGTATCATCCCGTCGTTGGGCGGAACGTTCGGCTTCTGCGTGTGCTCCAGCGACTTCAACCTCTTGGTCACCGCGGCGCCGACCCTGTCAACCTCCTTTCGCATCTTCTCCATAGCCTCGCGCGTCTCAGCCTTGCGCACCCTGGCGCCCAGCGCGATGACAACCACGCCGGTCGCGATCGCCTGTGCGCGACGCTTCGGTTCCCGCATCGCCTCCTTGACGCTGTCCCTCATCGCGCAAAGTTTCGCCTTGGCCGTTCCGGGCGCGGCTTTGACGAATTCACGAAATTTGTTTCCGGATTCCGCCAGATCCTCCAGAGTCTCCATCGGGGTCTCCCAGTTGAAGAAGCCGTGGTGTTTTTCGTGGTGAGTCCGGTCCCACCACGCCTTGCCCTCCTCCACGACGACTGGGACCTGCCGGTGGACCTTGAGCCACCGCGCGCGCGCCGCCTTGGACGCGGAGGCTCGTTTATTTCGAAGCTGCCGCCTGCGCAAACCCGCGAAGACGCCGTACGTCTTCGCCTCTTCGCTGTCCGCCCTGGCCGCAGCCTGCTTCACGACGTCCACGTAGATACCGCTGGAGTATTCCTTGCGCATCTTCTTGGTGTTTCGCTGGAACCAAGGGTCGTCGAGACGCCTGCGAAGGACGTCTAGAAGGCCGGAGAGCGCGACGGAGACTCGCATCAGGCGGACCCTCGCGGCTAAAACTTCCCGGCCCTCGCTCGCCGTGAGCTGCCGCTGCCTGCGCGCCTGGAGGCTGCCGTACCTGTGCATCTGCAGGTGCAGGGGTACCATCCAGCGCACCCACGGGTCGTTGGTGTCCTCATCCTTGGCGAGCGCGGCTTCCAGCTTCAGCACGTACTCGGTGTAGAGAAGCTCGCCGCTCCCGCTCGACCCCAACGTATCGAATACATCGCCGTTACCACCCGCCTTGCCATCCTGGAGCTGGCTGGATGTCCTCGCGAGGTCCGCGCCGCCCCTGCGGTGTCGCCTGCGATCGTCAAACACTTCCGCGATGGCCACCTGCGTGTCCTTGAACAGTCGGAGAGGGTATCGACCGATCCTCAGCCCGGGCTCGTCAGACGCGTGCCTGGCATCCTCCTCCGTCTCGGCGACGTGCGCGATCTTCTCCCTGAGCTCCTCGACGACGTGCGAGATGGAGTTGGCGCGTCGTAGCCCCGCCGCGGACTTGAACTTGTCGATGGCCTCCCTGTTGGGGCTATCGCGACCGTTCGCGTGCCCGTCGGATTCAACCCCCGTTTTGGATTCACCCCCATTCGTCTTCTTCCTCGCGCCCGGTGACTTTGGGGACTTGGCGAACGCGTCCATCGCGGCTTTCTTTGACCCTTGCCGGTAGAGCCCCTTGGGCGCGGGGCTCGGTTGGGACCCTGGTTCGGGGCTACCACCGTGTGCGTCTGTCGAGTCGAGGTCGTCGATCTTTGCGAATCTTCTCGCCAACGCCTCCGCGGCGTCCTCCGCGTCCAGGAGCTCCTTGTTGCCCACGGCGCGTTTCCTGGCGGCGTCGATGACCTCGTACAGTCGCTCGCGTGGCTTGGTGGCGTCCACGGCTCGGTCGGTGGACGCGAGCGCCTCGCGCACCCGTTCCAGCTGCACGTCCACGGCGATCTGCCAGGTGTCGTCGAGGGTGACCTCGCCGGTGTGGATGCCGCGCTCGAGCTGCTCGACCCAGAAGAGGTATCGGCAGAGGCGGTAGAGCGTGGTGTTGATTGACTCATCCGGGTCCTCGAGGTAGTGGCTGGCGAAGTACCCTCCGCGCTGGTTGCCTCTGTCGTCCTTCGGTGGCGGGGGCTGCAAGATTTCGCGGATACGAGAGTCCAAATCGCGAGCCGCCGCTCGAAGGGGACCCGCGAGCTTCCGGCGCATCAGTGCGAGCCGCTCCTTCCGCTCCATCTGCTGACGCTGCACCTCCTTGCGGGACTCCGCCAGCACGCTCTCTCGGCTGCTGATGACCTTGTACATGGTCAGCAGCACGAGGACGCCGGAAACCCCGCCCGTAATCGCCGTCTTGGCGCGTTCAGTCAATTGCTCCATCATCTTCTTTTGCATACCCTTCATGCCGGCGAAGCCGCCCTTCTTCACGGGCTTGACCTCCTTCTCCCATGGCAGCCGGAACTTCTTCTTGGGCTCCTCCTTCTCCCCCTCGAACAGCGCCTTGATCCTGTCCATCGTGTCCTCGAGAGGAGCCCACGAGGAGTGATTATGGTGCGGTTGTAAAACGTGTGTTTCGTAGCGCTGAGCTGGCACATTTCGTGATTGGGCCTTGACGCAAATGTGCAAATGTGCAAATCCAAATAAACTAACACCGTCTCACAGCCCCAGCGCGCATCGAATCGCGCCGCGCACCTCCTCGCTCGCATCCTCCGGCACCAACCCCATCACGATCTTCCTCTCAGCCTCCGACAGCTGCTGCTCCAGACCGAACGCCACCAGGTCGAGGTACTCACCAGCCGACGCCTTGAACGTCGCGAGCGTCCGAGCCAATCTTATCAGATCCGCCCGGGCTCCGTCGGCGTCGCCTGAACGAACAAACGCACCCGCCTGAAGCAACCCGGCCGCGCTCTTCCTCGCCGTCGCGTTGGCCACCAGCGTCCCCGCACGTTCAGGTCTCACGCCGAGGTCCCTAGCCAAATCTGACAGAAAAACCGCGGGTTCATACCCGCCCAGAGACGACCAATTTGATTTGGACCCCTCGGATTCGATCGCCGACGTCGCCGCGGACACCCCAGCCCTGAACGCGGTGTCCTTCTTGCCCCCGATGAGCCGGTCGCTGCCGCGGATGGATGCGTTCCCGTGCGCCGCGCATGATTTTCTGAGCGCGACGACGTGATGGCCCTGGACACCCGCGGACGATACCCGGGCTCGGTCGACTTCGAGCAGAGCCTCTCGCGGCGTCGGCACAGCCGCGGGCTCTTCGTCTCCGGCTTTGGTCTCCGAGGGCGGTTGCCACCACGCGGGCTCGTCGTTGGCCGCGATGGTGGCTGTGTCCTCCTCGACGGTCGGTGCATCTTCTGAGGATGCCGGGGCGTCGTCGGGTGTGAGCCGCAGCATCCGCTCCAGCGACGTTATTTCCAAAGCGGCAAACTCCTTCTCGAGGGAGTCGCCCGCGAATCTCTCCGCGACCGAATCTGACGCGTCGTCCTTTCCCATCGACGCGGGGCGTGAGCTGACGGGCGCCGTGCTGAACTCCTGGAACGATGCTCTCTCCGTGGGTGTGAGAGTGTCGGCGGCGAGTGCCTGAGCGGCATCCACGGGCTCATCGTCGGTCGCGTTCTCCATGACGATGATCGCGGTTTCCAACTTGCTCGCGAGCTCGGCGAGAACCTCAGCCCTCGCCGTGGTGAGATCCAAGGTATCCTTCACCTTCTTACGCTCGACGAGCAGCCCGCGCGCCTCCTCCTCCTTGTTCATCTCGTTGCCGAGCATCACCCGCTCCGCCGCAGCCTTGAGCTGGACGCCCCTCTCGACCAGGCGGTCTCCTTTCGCCAGCAATCGTCGACTGCGCGTCCTCACACCGTCGAGTTCTTCGCGAAGAGCCTTGGCCTTCTCCATGCGCATGTTCCGCGCGAAATCTGGGCCTTCATCCGCCGCGCGGAACACCACATGACGACGGGAAGAAGATGCACCCCGCCTCGTTTTTACGAGGCGGGGTTGGAACGCCGTGGCGTTCAGCCTACTCGCGAGCGACATCAGTGAGCTGTGACGAAGGCAACCGAAGATCAAATCTTCTCGGCTGACAGGATGAAATGAAATTTATCGGCGCCAGTTGTCGGTTGAACTCCGAGACGGGTAACGGGGGGCGAGGCGAGGACGCCGTGTTGATGCACATGTGTTGTATGTATAATGCTAAGGCATGTTTAAGGTTGCACGGCTCCAATGTGTAGCGCCGGCGACTCTCACTTTGCATGCGCGCGTTTAATATCCGCCGTACTGCATCCCGCCGTTCATGCCGGGCGCCATGCCTGGTTGCGCGTACATCCCCGGATTATTCATTCCTCCGGTGGTCTCCATACCGGGCGCGGGGAGCGCCGCGGGGAGCAGCTGCGCGTACATGTTCTGGTTCATCTGCTGCTCCACCGCCTCCTTCTCCTGCGCCGCCTTCTCGTGGTTGCGGTCCTTCTTGTCCTCCACCAGCACGTCAACCTTGTTGGTGTAGTCCTTCATGACCTGGATCATGTAGGGCATCGTGTACTCCATGAGGCCCTTCATCCACGCAATCTCGAGCACCTCGTCGGGCTTGAGCAGGTCGTAGCAGTTGTACAGCATCGCGGCGAAGCACTCCTTGTTCTCCTGCTCGATGAAGAACTGCAGCAGCTCACCGGCGATGTCCTTGTCGCCGGACATGGAGGCGGCTTCCATGGCATCCTTGAAGAGGCCATCCTTCTTGGACAGCTCCACGGATTTGGTCCACTTGTGGTTCTTCTGGTAGAGGAAGCCGGCGATGCGGCGGAACTCGAGGAGCTCGTGCTTCTCGCACTTGTTCGCGAGCGACATCTGGTCAAAGTTGTCGTAGGTGTCGATGGAGGTGCGGAGCGAGTCGAAGTCCTCCTCCTCGAGGCACAGCTCGTTCACGGCGTCGTTGACGGCGACCAGGTTGGTGTTCTGCACAGCCTGCAGGTAGGGCTTGATGAGGGGCAGGTGGTTGGCCTGGCGCATGAGCGCGACGACCCGCGAGTGGTCGATGCGCGGGGTGAGCACCGTGAGCAGGTCGTTGAGCTGCGTGGGGTGGTCCTCGAGGTAGAAATCGAGCGCCTTGTAGTAAATCTCCAGGTTGGCAACCTTGACGCAGACGTCCTTGAAGCCCATGTGCTCCCACGCGTCGGGGTGCGCCATCATCACCCCCGCGGCGTTGTCGTACTCGTCGTACGCGATGTAGAGGAAGGAGAGCTCCTTCCAGGCCTGCATCTCCTCGCAAGCGCGGATGAGCTTGGGGATGTTGATGCGGGTGCTGAAGAGCTTGAGGTGCTCCATGAGCTTCTCGGGCTTGAACTTGGCGTAGAGGATGCCGAGCTCGGTGAAGATGCCCATGTGCGCCTTCTCCAAGCCGACGCCAGCCTCCATCAGCGACAGGAGCTCCTCGTACCTGCCCCGCACCTGGTAGTACTCCGAAACCTCCTCCAGCTCGTCCGCGTTGACGATGATGTTCAACGCGCACAGCTGTGCCAGCCTGAACTCGCCCTCCTCCACGCACGCGAAGCAAATCTCCTTCCAGGTGCGCGTGTGGTTCGCCTTGCGAGCCGCGTCGACAGCCTCGGAGTACTTGTGCAGCTTGACCAGGGTGCTCGCCAGCTTGCCCCAGTTGGAACACGTGCTGAACAGAACTTTGGCAGCCTCGTACAGGCCCTCGTCGAAGCACCGGTCGCCGACGCCGTCCAGCTTTGCGGCGTTGGGCTGGGTGATGAACTCCTCTAGTTCCGCCAGCGCGTTTGTCTTTGCGTACGCGTAGCACAGCTCAGAGTCAACCTTGGCCTCCTTGACCTTCTTGCGCACCATCACCAGGTACTTGACCATGCTGTCGAAATCGTTCGCCTTGTTCGCCACGTCGATCACCGCGAGGTGGTCGGAGGTATCCTGAGCCTTGATATAGGCGGCAACCGCGGCGGAGACCATGTCCTGGGACAGGTACGCCTTGGCGAGCTGGGACCAAACCTCGGGGAGGTCAACCTTGTTGGCGTACTCCTCTCCGCGCTCGAGGTTCTCCAGGTTCTCCAGTAACACCTTCATGGCGTCGACGTGGAGGTCGAACTTCTTGAAGATGGCGAAGGCTTCCTCGTAGAGCTCGTTGCCGACGGCGATCTCGCCAACCTCGGGGCCGTTGAAGGCGTCGAGGCGGTTGATGTAGTCCATCACGCGGGTGGTGTCCGCCTTGATCGCGGTGAGGATGAGCAGGTTCTGGAGGTTGGGGTTGTTGCTGAAGGCGCTGTTCTGGATGACGATCTTCTCCAGGAGTTCGATGAGCTCCTGGGGCATCTCCGCGGTCATAAACGCCTTGACGGTGACGGACACCTGCTCCGGGTTCTTGGACTCGGGCAGCGCCGTGGACACAACCTGGTCGATGAGCTGCCTGCGGTTGGGGTTATCTTCCGCGAGCACGTGCTCCCACAGGTCCGCGTCCATGCGCTCGACGACGTACCTGGACTGGAGCTTGAACAGGGAGTTCTTGTTGGTGACCTCGACGAGCTCGAGGTCGCAGTTGCCGCGCTTGTAAGCGACGCACGCGAGGTTGGGGTCCCTCTTCTCGCAGTACTTGCCGACAACCTTGGAGTCGTAGTACTCGTTGGTGGTGAGGAAGTGCTCGGGGTTGGTGTTGGAGTCGATGAGGATCATGCCGAGGGCGTTGTGCACGTCCGAATTGGTGGATCCCTCGGCGACGAGGTTCTCGAGGAAAGGGGTGAGCATCTTGAGCCTGTTGCGCTTGGACACCTCCTCGACGAGCGGGCCGATGGGGAGGAGCGAGCGCACGGAGAGGATGAGGTTCTGCACGAAGTCATCGTCGCACTCGAGGTCCAGGAGGGCGCCGACGACCTGGGGGGAGTTGGACGGGTTCACCTTCTGCACGTATCCCTCAATGTACCGAAGCATCTTGTTCTGGTACAGGAAGGTGGTGAGGTCGCCCACCATGTCGAAGCGATCGCACACGTTGATCAGTGGGCGGGCGTCCGGGAGCTTGGCCTCCATGAGGAACACCTTGGCCTTCTCCGGGTCGTAGTGCTCGGATTCGCGGGTGATGCGCTCAACCTCCTTGATCTGGCCCGTCTTGGCGGCTGCCTCGATGTACTTCTGGTGGTGGTCGGGCTCGGTGCTGGTGGCGACGAGCGCGCCGAGGTAGAAGAACATACCCTCGGAGGAGTTGTGATCCTCGAGGAGCTTGAGGATGGAGTCGGCACCGATCTGCTCGGTGTACTCCTTGCACACGTTGACGATGATCTGGAGGTTCTGCCGCGGGTTGGACACGAGCAGCTCCTTGATGCAATCGAGCGCCCACTCCCTACTGAGGGTGCCGAACCACTCGAGGAGCGCCTGGGGGTCGATGGAGTGCGTGTTGACGCAGCATCGCTTCAGGTCGGACACATCGGTGTAGTGCTCGAGCGCGCGCATGTACAGGCCAGCCTTCTCGCAGAGCTGCGCGATGCGGGGCCTGTCGTAGTGGGTGAGCTTGCCTTGGCCGAGGATGGCGTCGGCGACGTTGGGAAAGGTGACGAGGTTGATCTCGAGCACCTTGGTCTGCATCGCCGCCTGGTCCTCCCTGTCCTCCTTGAGCACGTCGAGGAGGAAGCTGGTGGCCTCCCTGATCATGTTGCGCTGGAGGAAGAGATCCGCGACGGTGTTGAAATCCAGCGGGGGCGGCTCCATCTTGCTCACCTGCAGCGCGATGGTCACCGCGCCCTGAGGGTTGGACATGAGCGTGGACTGGAGGAGGTAGGAGTAGTCGGGCTTGTAATCCGCCATCTCGCAGTACTTGCCCATCTTCTCGAACTCCCCGCGCGCGGCGAGCGCGGCGACAACCTTGGTGTTGGCCTTCGCCTTGATGTACACGCGGAGCGCCATGTCGGCGTCGACGGATTGGAGAAGGTCGCCGAGCTCCTCGGAGCACTCGATCTTGTCCTCGGCCATCCACGTGTCGAGAAGCTGCTTCTTGTTCTGCGCGAGCACCAGTCTGGCGAGCTCGACGCCCTCCACCTTGTTGAGGACGCCGCGCTGCAGGCAGATGCCGAAATACTGCAGGAGCGGCGGCGCGGCTCCCGGCTGCTGGGGGATCGCCTTGAACCTCGCGATCGTCTCGGGGTTACGGAGGATACCCTTGGGGGAGTCAGCGGCGCACTCAGCGGCACCCTTGATGTCCCCGGCGGCGAAGAGCTGCTCAAACTTGGGCTTGACGAGGGACTCGGCGCCTGGGAGGCCGCCGCGGACCGCCACCTGGAGCGCGAGGCTCACGTTGTTGAGCTGCCCGGAGATGAACGGCACGACCGCGGGCTCGTTGAGGTTCAGCAGCAGCACCTGACCGCGGCGGTTCACCGCGTAGACACCGCCCGTGGACGGGGAGTCGCACGCGAGGAAGACCGGGTCGTTGCTCACCTTGTTGCGGTAGATGGCCGTCGCCGTCTCCAAGTCGTAGACGAAGAGGAGGCCCATCTTGGTGACGACGTAGATGACGCCGTACTTCTCCGAGATGGACATGTTCACCGGGAAGTCATCGATGAACTCCGGGGGGAAGAACAGCTCCGCCTGGCGCTTCTGGAACGGCGTCTGGCCAGCCTGGGCGCCGAGCTCGATGACGTGGAGCTTGGACGCGACGCTCCCGTCGGGCATCACCGTCTTCTGCGCAAAGGCAATCACCTGGGACTTGGCGGCGTTGCCCGTCACCTGGTGCGTGCTGAACGCACAGGCGTGCGCGTCGAGCTCCTGGGACCTGCCGAGCTCCTTGGAGTACAGCTGCATCTTGCCCTTGACCAGACCCGGGCGGGAGGGATCGCCCGCCGCGATGCCGACGACGCTGAACCACTTACCGTCCTGGCTGGCGCGGTAGGCGATGATCTGGCAGCCGTTGAGGTTACCCGTCCTGTCGAACATCTTCGTGGGCTCGGAATCGCCCTGTACAGGTGGGAAGATGGTGGGATCGGGACGGACGGGAGGTCAGCGGTCGGGTCGCGTCGGAGTCGAAATGTTAAAATGGGCATGCGAGGGTACGAAAATCGTGAGGGCGGACGGGATTAATCGTCGGGAGGCGGGAGGTGATGGGGCGCGACGGCGGCGGATCCGGCGGAGAATCGGGCGGATTCCGCGCCCGAATGCCTTGTACGTCGTCTCCGACGTGTTCGTCGCGCGCCTCGCTCGCGCCCGCCGACTGCACAACGCGGGAGTCTCTAGATTGTACCCACCTCCATGCTCCAGTGGTAGACAGCCGTGTTTGTCACGATGCCCATCAGGGATGGGGAGATCCACCTCCAGTACACGACGCTCTCGGGCATCTGGTGCGACTTCATCTTGGACTTTGTGTCGATGTTGAAGATCTGAAGGTGATCCTGCGTGGTTCCCGCCACGGTAGCCTTGAGCGCGATCACCTTCGCGGCCGGGTTCATGAGCGCCGAGTCCGCGGTGATGGGCCGCTTCATGGGCGTCATTGGCTGGGCCATGTCGACGATGACGACGGAGTTCGCCGCACCGGTCTCGCGCACGCAGATGAACTTCTCCGACTCCATCGTGAGGTTGGTGAAGGAGATGTTTTGCGGATTGATGCCGGAGGAGGTGAGCTGTTCGTGGGGGAAAGGGGGGGCGAAGACGGGTCAGGATCGAGCGGACGAGGAAGATCTAGGACTGGGAATCCTGCCAAGCGACGCGCGACGTCTGATGCCGGCGCGGTACTCACCGAGACCACCTCCTTCACGGTGACGGGCGGAGCCGCCATGGTGCGCGTGTCTGGGAGAACCTAAACGTGAAGTTTCTCCTGTCCTCGCAGTCTATGCACCCTCGCGGCCTTCCCGCTCGGTGCGCGCGTTCACTTTGGATCCTGACCCAGTTTTGAGACAGCCTCAAAGGAATCGCCGCACCTAAATGAATCCGGTCTCTGACTGTTTACCTGTGCTCGGATGGTATACGGGCGTTGGGAACCCCAAAACGAGGGTTTATGCCGTTGGCGTGTGCCCATTTTTGAAATCGAGATCTCAAACTCCAGCTGTCCGTCGTTGAGAGGTGCAGGCGGGCACGAGTGAGATCTGGTCCGTCACACACAACGATGGCGCAACCTCAACCCCCGCCCCTGATCTTGTTCTTGGCCGGCGCAGCGGCTGGCGCGCTGATCGCCGCGAACGGCGTGCTCAGCGCCGTCCGCAAGCGCACGGCCAGGTCCAGGTCGCGCGATGACGGCAGGCGCGTTCGAGTCGGCCTGGAGGTTGCGAGGGACGACAACTGGAAAATCTTCAGAGGCAAGAAGGTGGGCGTCGTGAGCAACCCCACCGGCGTGCTCCCGTCCACGCTGGAGCACGCGGTGGACGTCATGCACGCATCGAACGGCGCCGTGGACATCCGGGCCGTCTTCGGCCCCGAGCAGGGCTTCAGGGGCGTCGGCCAGAACTCAAACCCGTACGGCAGCTACGACTCCGACAAGGAGAACGGATCCGACGGCGTCTTCACCGACCAGCGCACGGGCCTCCCCGTCTACGACACGTACCTCAAGAAGGGACCCGAGCTCACAGCCGTGCTCGAGCGCTCAGGCGTGGACGTCGTCGCCTTCGACATCCAGGACGTGGGCGCCAGGTACTACGCCTACGTGTGGACCCTCTACGACGTGATGGTCGCCGCCGCCGCCGCGAAACGGCCGATATCCGTCGTGGTCCTCGACCGACCCAACCCGCTGGGCGGTGAGGTCCTGGAGGGACCGGTGGACATCGAGCCCGGGTGCGACAGCCTCGTGGGACGCAAGCCACTGCCGGTGCGGCACGGCATGACGGTGGGAGAGCTGGCGTGGTTCCTCAACAAAAAATACGTCGCCACCGACCCCGACAACCGCTCCAACAAGTCCGTCAAGCTGAGCGTCGTGGCCATGCGAGGATACAGGCGACGCATGACATGGGAGGATACCGGCCTGCCGTGGGTGCCGCCCTCGGCCAACATGCCGACGCCGCGAACGGCGCTGGCGTACATCGGGGGAGCGCTGCTCGAGGGGACCAACGCCTGCGAGGGGAAAGGGACCACGGCGCCGTTCGAGATGGTGGGCGCGACGTGGGCGGACGGGCGACTCGCGGATGCTCTCATGCGACGTACCAAGCCGCCACCGGAGTCCTCGAAGCCGGAGTCTCCGAACGAGTCCCCGCCGCCGGTCCGGTCCGAGGACGAACGGGAACGGGAGGGGTCCAAGCGGGGCGGGAGCTCGGCGAAGCGGGGGCTGAACTACAGGCCCAACTACGCCGAGTCCTCCCCGGGGAACAGCCCGAAGAAGGCCGTACGGCCCTCGCCCGGAACCCCGCGCGGCGGTGTGAGCAAGAAATCCAGAGGCGGCAGCCGCACCAAGGGGAAAGGGGGGAGGAAGGGGACTCATAAGAGCAGGCTCAGCCGGCCGGCGTCCAAGCAAACGTTGCCGATCCGCGAGGGCGCCCCCGACGACGGACCCGCGGCTAAGTACCGCGAGGCGTACTTCACTCCATCCTCGGGTGCGCTGCAGGGGCGCATCGTATCCGGCGTGCAGGTGTACCCGCGCGGGATCGAGCACGCGTTGTTCGGAGAGGGTGTGCGAATTCTGTCGGCGCTTCGGAAGACTTACCCGAATGATTTCGCGTGGCGGGAGCAAAGTCAGCCGACGGCTCGGACCCGGGTTGAGAACGCGAGATGGCGCGCCGAACACTCGGCGGTGTTGCGCTCACCCGCCAAGTCCACGTACTCCAACTACTCCAGGAAGGGTGTGGGCGGGTACGGCGGTACGTACGGCGGGCGTTGGTCCGACGAAGGGGATAGCTCGGAGGATGAGCGTGGATGGCGGGGCGACGACGGCGAGGTGCCGTGGTCACCGGAGAGCCGCGGCGGCGGGCGAAGGTCTTCGTTCCCCCCGCGCTCGCCGCTACCCCCGGCGTCCCCGGCGCCCGTGGCGTGGATCCCGATGAAGACGCCGTTCATCGATATGCTCACCGGCGGCTCCGCGTTGAGGGAGGCTGTGGACGCGGGGGATGACGAGAAGATCGAAAGCGTTTTCGCGGAGTGGGAGTGCCAGCTGGAGCGATTCGCGGATATCAGGCGCGGGTTCCTGCTTTACGATTGAGGCGGAGGGTGGTGACGTGAGTGCGCGCGAGAGAGAGCGCGCGATATTAATTGGAAAGACTTATTACGATCGTTACAACATGTATGCAAGAGTCAAGCCTCCAAAGTTTTCACCGTAGTCTCCAAAAGCGATCCACGGTGGTCCCGATAATATTCCACGATTGTTAAGGTTAACGGAGCTGGTCGCGACTCGCCCACTTCACCGGGCGTCGCGGCGGCGAGGACGTATCGGCGTCGCGCCCCGTGACTCTCAACTAATCGATTCGCATGGACCGCGCCGCCGCGTGAAGGTGGCCCTCGCCTGTGGCATCGCGAAGCGACGAAAGCCCCCGTGTGCCGA